>Ga0116229_10001562_pt1 | contig 36126 bp, 29 predicted proteins | sample S1TSphgellanicum_3_FD_87313 | JGI IMG/M metagenome (GOLD analysis project Ga0116229, IMG submission 87313) | Host-associated microbial communities from peat moss isolated from Minnesota, USA - S1T2_Fc - Sphagnum magellanicum MG | ecosystem: Host-associated > Plants > Peat moss > Unclassified...
CCTCGGGGCTTGGGAAAACAGTGGGCGATTTGCTCGTACTGGGCTTGGGTCAATTCCATTGCTGCTTATACAGTCTCCGCGCCCGGTTTTCAACTTTTACCTTAACACGCCCTAGAAAAAATCTGGAAATTTGGTTATTCGGTCAAACGACGCGCCCGTCGCGCATCTCGACGATGCGATGCGCGGTGCTCGCAACTTCGCGGCTGTGCGTAACCATGACGATGGTGGTGCGGTGCCGCTCGCCGATCTCGCGGAAGAGTTTGACGACGAGATTGCTGGCCTCGGAGTCGAGATTGCCGGTCGGTTCATCGGCCAGCAATACGCGCGGTTCCATCAACAGCGCCCGTGCGAGCGCCGCCCGCTGCATCTCGCCGCCGGAGAGCTGGTGCAGCCGATGCTTGGCGCGATGCTCCATGCCGACGGAGGCAAGCAACTCCGCGCATCGGCTTTCGATCTTTTGCGCCGGGAGATTTTGCAGCAGTCCGGGCAGGCGCACGTTTTCCTCGACGGTCAGCGTTGGCAGGAGGTTGAAGAACTGGAAGACAAAGCCGATTTTCGTCCGGCGCAGGCGGGTGAGGCCGGCTTCGTCCATTTTGTGAATGGGTTCGTCATCGAGAAATATCTCGCCGCTGGTGAGGACATCGAGGCCGCCCAGCACATGGAGGAGCGTGCTCTTGCCGCAACCGCTCGGGCCCATGATGGCGACGAACTCGCCGTGGGCGATGTTGAGGCTGACGCCGTTGAGCGCGTGGACGGCCAATCCGTTCGCATCGGCGCGGCCATAGAGCTTCGTGGCGTTCTCGACGCGGATCATGGGTTAGCCACAAAAGGACACAAAGAACGCAGAAATGGCGGAGGAGTAAACGATCGCTTCATGATTTCTATTCTTTGGTCTCTTTGTGTTCTTTCGTGGCCAATGCCTTGTTCTCCGCCATTTTCTTGACGAGATTGGTGGTCGATTTGCCCGGCACGAGCGCCACGATTTCAATCTGCGCGTGACAATCGCGGAGCGCCGCGGCCTCTTCCGGATTGAGCGAGTCGACCGTGTAATCGCCTCCCTTCACGTAGATATCGGGCTGAACGGCGCGCAAAAAAGAGGTGGCGCGCACTTCGGGAAAAATGGTCACCGCATCGACCACGCGCCAGGCGGCGAGCAGTTCGGCCCGGTCGGCCTCGGAAACAAGCGGACGGCCCGGCCCCTTCAGTTCGTGGACGGAGGCGTCGCCATTGAGACCGACCCAGAGAAAATCTCCCAGCCCGCGAGCGCCGGTGAGGTAGCGTAAATGGCCGACGTGGAGCAGGTCGAAGCAGCCGTTGGTGGCGACGACTTTGCGGTGTCTCGCGCGCAGCGTTTCACGATACGCGGCCACTTGGTCGAGCGCGAGGATTTTGGCGCTGGACCGCAGATGTGAAAAGGGACTCGTGGCGACGATGGCCGACTGGGGCTGGGTCGGGTCGAAGACACTCTTGAGCAGTGCTTCCTTGTTTTTCAGCCGCTTGAGCGCAGGCATCTGGCTGCAGATATCGAGCTGCTTTTGGAACTGGATGTCCTGGGGTATGACGGAACCCTCGGAGACATATTTGTCGTAAAGCGCCTGGTTCACGGCGACAAAAAGCTCCGGCTCGCGACCCTCCAAAAGAAGCTCATCGGGCAACTGCGAGAGGAGATAGGGAATCATCTCCTTCTGGAGCGAATCCCAGATGTGTTTGGCTTCAGGACTGGAGGCGTTTGGTTCGTGGCTTGAGGACATGGTGAGCAGCCGAGCTTGCGGAAGCGTCGGGATGCCATAACGATAGCAACAATATGGGTTCCGAGAAGTACGATGTGGTGGTGGCGGGCGGCGGTCCGGCCGGACTTTTCTCGGCGGAGCTGACTTCGGCGGCGGGACTGAGCACGGCGCTGGCCGATCACAAGCCTTCGGTGGGACGCAAGTTTCTCGTGGCCGGACGCGGCGGGCTGAACCTGACCCATTCGGAGCCGGTGAAGAATTTTCCGGCGCGGTATGGCGACACGACCGGCCGGTGGACGAAATTGCTGATGGACTTTTCGCCGGACGATCTCCGCGCATGGGCGGAGGGTCTGGGAATCGAGACCTTTATCGGGACAAGCGGGCGCATTTTTCCCCTGACGAAGCAGGCCGCGCCGTTGCTACGGCGTTGGATCGAGCGGCTGCGCAAGCAGGGCGTGAGTTTCCGGCCACGGCACGGGCTGGCGGGATTTACGCGCGCGAAGGATGGGGAATGGGAGGTTGAGTTCACCACGGCCAAGGGCTCGGTGACGCTAACGACGCGAGTGCTGGTTCTCGCGCTGGGCGGGGCGTCGTGGCCGCAGACGGGATCGGATGGCGGGTGGGTGAAGCTCTTCCAGAATAAAGGAATTGCTGTAACTCCCCTCGCTGCGGCGAATTGCGGTTATGAAGTCGACTGGCCAGAGGAATTTCTCGCGCAGGCAGAGGGGTTGCCGCTGAAGAATGTGGTGGTAAGCGCGGGAAGCGAATCGGTCGCGGGCGAATTGCTGGTGACGAAATATGGTTTGGAAGGTGGGGCGCTCTATCAATTGGGCCGTGCATTAAAAACGATGGAGAAACCGGTAATTGAGATTGATTTGAAGCCGGCGTTTACGGTGGATCAGCTTGTCGGCAAGATACGTCATGCGCCGGGTGAGCATCCGCTGGAGCAGGCGACGCGTGCGTGGCGTTTGAGCAAGGCGGCGATCGCGCTGCTTCAGCTTCGCGCACCATTCAACTCAAGCGGTGAATTGGCCGCGATTGCAAAGGCTTACCCCCTCGCCATGCGCGGACCAAGGCCGATCGAGGAGGCGATTTCTACGGCGGGCGGCGTGAGCTGGGATGAACTCGACGATGAGCTGATGCTGAGGCGCTGTCCCGGCGTATTTTGCGCGGGAGAGATGATCGATTGGGATGCGCCGACGGGCGGCTATTTGATCCAAGGGTGTTTCTCGACGGCAACGCAAGCGGCGAAAGGGGCGCAGAAGTTTTTGAGAGGGAAGGCAGGACCAAATTACTAAATTTTCAAAATTACGAAATTGGGATAGGAGAATTTTTAACAGGAAAACCTGAAATACGTGAAGGAGGCAGGGAAGCAGGAGTGATTTGGACAGGATTAACAAGATTTACGGGATTAGGGATGGTTACTCATGTATTTCATGCTTTCTTGTTTTCCTATTAAAATCAGCCTGCCTTCACTCCGATCATTTTACTCTTATTAATCCCGTCTAAAAAATTTCCCCTTCATCCGCCTTCATGTCCCTCATGTCAAAATTCGGTCTGCCTCCAATCTTGTTAATCGGGTTAATCGTGTCCAAAATCGGCCATGCTTGTTTCGCTGCGTATTCGGAACCTGGCGCTGATTGAAGACCTGACCTGGGAACTCGGGCCGGGCTTCAACACGCTGACGGGTGAGACCGGCGCGGGTAAATCGATCCTGATCGACGCGCTGAGCCTGCTGCTCGGCGAGCGGGCCGACAAGACGCTGATTCGAACCGGGGCGGACACGTGCTCGGTGGAAGCGGAATTGAATCTCGAGGACAAGACGCGACTGAAGGAGATCAATGCGGCGCTCGGTGAAATCGGCGCGGAGCCGTGTGAGGGCAGTACGCTTTTGTTGAAGCGCAGTTTATCGACGGCGGGAGCGAATAGGCAATTTATCAATGGCAGTCCGGTGCCACTGCAGGGATTGAAAAGCGTGGGCGACTTGCTGGTGGATGTCCACGGGCCGCACGATCACCAGTCGTTGCTGGCGACGGAGAAGCAGGCCGAGCTGCTGGATGCTTACGGCAAGCTGGCTCCGTTGCGCGCGGCTTGCGCGAGCGCCAACGCGGCGTTGCGCGAGATCGAGCAGGAACGCGCGGCGCTGGAAATGAGCGAGACGGAACGCGAGCAGCGGCTCTCGCTTTTGCAGCACCAGGTCCAGGAAATCCAATCAGCGCGTCTGCAACCGGATGAAGACACACGGGTGGAGAACGATTATCGCGCGGCGTCACACGCGCAAAATATTTTGGAGCAGGCGGGCATCATCGCGGGGCTGCTGAACGACTCGGAGAACGCGGTGCTGACGCAACTGGCGCAGGTGGAGCGCGCGCTGACGGCGTGGCAGCGCATGGACGATTCGATCGGTGATGCAGAGACGATGAACCGGCAGGCCATCGTGCAGTTGCAGGATTTGCTCGCCACGGTGCAGACGCGGGCGGAGCGGGTCGATCTCGATCCAGCCCAGTTGCGGCAGTTGGAGGACCGGCTGAATCTCGTGCAGAGCCTGAAGCGCAAATATGGCGGCACGATGGAGGCGGTGCTGGCTTTCGGAGAAAAGGCGGCGGCGCAACTGGCCGCGCTGGAAGGAAGCTCGGAATTTCTGGCCACGCTGGCCCAACGCGAAAAGGAGGCGCGCGCGACGTTGGAAAAAGCCGCGGCCGAATTATCGAAGGCGCGAAAGAAAATCGCCGGGCCGCTGGGCGAAAAGATTTCGCAGGAGCTGCGCACGCTTGGTTTCAATAAGGCGCTGTTCCAGGTCGAGCTAACTCCGGCGGCGAAACCGGGCGCGTCAGGCAGCGACCATGTTGAATTTATTTTCGCGCCGAATCCGGGCGAAGCGGCGCGTCCCCTGCGCGCGATCGCCTCGAGCGGTGAGATGGCCCGCGTGATGTTGGCGGTGAAGACAACGCTGGCCGAGGTGGACGAAATCCCGATCCTGATTTTCGACGAGGTGGACGCGAATGTGGGCGGCGAAACGGCGGGGCAGGTCGGGAAGAAGTTGCGCGGGTTGGGACGGTGCCACCAGGTGCTTTGCATCACCCATTTGCCGCAGGTGGCGGCGCAGGGGCAGGTTCATTTCGCGGTGGAAAAGCGGGTGAAGCAGAACCGGACGCTGACCGAGTTGACCCGGCTGGAGGGACCGGCGCGGCAACGCGAATTGGCCCGCATGCTGGGCGGTCAAACGGAGGCGGCGCTGGCTCTGGCCAGGAGTTTGCTGATCGAGGCCGGAAAATAGGCGCTGCGCACGGCAGTTGCTGCAGGTCTGGATATCTGACGGTTTCCCAGTGCTTTTCAGCGTGACCCAAGCTGAATTTTCGGACAGCCTTATCCAACATTAGACCGTTCATGAACCAATTCCGAGATATTGCGATGTTGGCGATGATCATCCTCGCCATCGCCCTGACGGTGGGAGATCCGGATTCCTGGGGATGGGTGAAAATTGCAGGACCTTGGGCGGTCGAAGGTCTTTACGATCTGACGGTCAGCCGGCCGTGGAGCCCCGTCATTTTGTTGGCGCTGGCCTTGACGTTGTTCATGACGCGGATCAAGTACTGATCAGGCTTTGACCTGAAAGCCGGCGGCGACATGGTTGAATTTTTCGACCTGATCGATTTGCCAGGCCTTGTCGCGGTTCAGCTCCTGCGCGAGGAGGGCCGCGACACGCGGGGCCATCCGGACGGCCGCCTTGGAGTTGAGGAATAAGGCGCGCGTGCGACGGGCAAGGATGTCTTCGACCGAACGCGCCATTTCCTCCCGGGCAGCCCAGACGACCTCGGCGGCGACATAGGGAAGCTTGGCATCGAGCGACTGCGCGAGAGTGGAATCCTTGGCGATGAGTTCGCGGATGGCGGGGGCATCGGAGCCGTAGAAGGCGAGTGCGCCGAACTTGGCGGCGTTGGGGTGGTAACCGTGAATGTTCAGGGTCTTGGTCACGCAATTTTTGTCCGGCAGATCGCCGAGCGTGGCGGCTTGGTCGACGCAATCCTGCGCCATATTTCGATAGGTCGTCCACTTGCCACCGGCGATGCTGAGCAGGCCGCTCTTGTCGATGTGGATGGTGTGATCGCGGGAAAGCGCGGCGGTGTTGGAGTCCTCGCCCGATTTTGCCAGCGGACGAATCCCGGCAAAGACGCTGAGGATGTCGGCCCGCGATGGCTTCTTCTCGAGATAGAGGGCAGCGGTTTCGAGCATGAATTCGATTTCCTGGTCCAACGCAACTGGCTCGAGCGAGGCTTGCTTCAAGGGCGTGTCAGTGGTGCCGACGAGGGTGTGACCATGCCAGGGGATGGCGAACATGACGCGGCCATCGCTGGTGTGAGGCACCATGATGGCCGTATCGCCGGGCAGGAAGGATCGATCGAGAACGATGTGCGCGCCCTGGCTGGGAGCGATCATCTGCTTGGCGTCCGGATCGGCCATGCGACGAACCCCATCCGTGAAGGGACCGGTCGCGTTGACGACCACCCTGGCTTGGACGGTGAACGATTCGCCAGTTTCGACATTTTCCCAAGTCACTCCGTTGACGACATCGTCAGCGCCTTTATGGAGGGCGGTGACCTTGGCGTAATTGAGGAGGGTCGCGCCCTGCTCGGCGGCGGTGGCGGCCAGATTGATGAGAAGGCGGGTATCATCGAATTGGCCATCGAAATAAACCACGCCTCCGGTGAGTCCGTCAGGATTGACGTTGGGAAGACGCCGCAGTGTTTCTTCCTTCGAAATAAGCTTCGATGCTCCGAAACCGTACTTGCCCGACAGGACCTGATAAACCTTGAGGCCGATGCCGTAGAAGGGCCCCTCCCACCACGCATAACTGGGAACGATAAAGGGCAATTCGCTGACGAGATGCGGCGCGTTTTGACGGAGAAGTCCGCGCTCCTTCAACGCTTCCATGACGAGGGAGACATTGCCTTGCTCGAGGTAGCGCACGCCGCCGTGGACGAGCTTGGTGCTGCGGCTGGAGGTGCCTTTGCCGAAGTCGTGCTGCTCCAAGAGGAGGGTGGCGTAACCGCGCGTGGCGGCATCAACGGCCACTCCGACACCCGTGGCGCCGCCGCCGATAACAATAATGTCCCACGGTTCGGTGCGTTGCCGGGCCTGCTGCAGCATGTCGTTTCTTTTCATGGGTGTGAGATCCTTTTTGGAATTTGGGTTGAGAGGGCAAATCGTTTTTCATCTTCCCGGACATTGGGGACAATGCGATTGCGATAAAAGTACTCCAGGTTTTGGAAATTATCCAATGGTCGCCGCGTAAATGGTGCGCGGGCGGCCTTCGAGTTCCACCACGGAATGCTCGATCGAGCGGCGGTAATCGAGCGGCGTCTTGAGGGCGATCTCCTTGAAGACACGGCTGAAGTAACCCTGCGATTCAAACCCGGTGGCGTAGGCGATTTCGGCAATGGTGAGCGGCGTGGTGCGCAGCATGGTCATGGCCGCGCGGATGCGCTCGATATTGATGTGAGTGGTGAGGCGGCGCCCGGTTTCGCGATGGAAAAGATTGGAGAGGTAATCGCTGGAGCAATGGAGATGCCGGGCGAGAAAGCCGAGACCCAGGTGGGAATCGCCGAGGTGCTCCTGCACGAGCCGTTTGGTTTGCGAAATCTTGAGCTTCTCCACGGGCGGGGAGGACCGGACCCGGCGCACGGCGGCCTCGAGCGTGCTGAGGTAAATCATGAGCAGGCCCTTGATGCCGAGGCGTTGACCGGGATCGTTGCCGTGGCTTAGCTCGGCGATCTCTTCCAGGTATTGGGCGAGTTGCTGATATTTGGCGGTGTCGAAATACTCCGTGACCAGGGCGCGGGCCTTGCCCTCCCCGGCGTTGCCCTGAAGCTGAACGCTGACGGTCTCGTTATAGACGCTGATGACGAGATTCTCGAAGGGGACCTCTCGTTCCAGGACGATTTCACGGTGAGGAATTCCGCCGGGAATGATGGCGAGGCTGCCGGACTCAACCACAAACTTTTCCTGGATGAATTCAAAGCAGCTCGCGCCCTTGAGGCCGATGATGAAATCAGGATTGAAATGGAAATGAAGGCCCGGGTGCTCCATGACGTGATCCCGCAAGGGGGGAACGTGAAGCATGGTGCGACCCTCGTCGGCGATGCTGAGATGATCCCGCAGGACATGCTCGCAGAGGCTGGTAAAATCTCGCTTGGGAAGCCTGGGGCGTTTGGGACGAGCCATGGGAGCAATACCTAAGTTTTTTATAAAATATCGAAGTTTTTTTATCAGGTCTCCAGTTGCTTGGGAAGCGATTAGAGCGTAACTATTCTTCTGTCACGGCGAGTTGGCCTTTAAAATCAACGTAATTTAAGTAATTACCGTACGTTAAAGGCAATTTTTAAGGACGATTTCGGCGGGAAACAGGCGCAAGCGGAATTCTAGGTTTTTTATGAATAATCTCCATAAAAGCTCACGCCGCCTGAATCCTGAGTTTCAAGCCAGGGTGACGGGCGAAACCCTCCGGCAGTGGATCATACATTTCGCGACAAGCATCCGCGAGGAGGAACAACTTTTGACCGACTTGGATTCCGCCATCGGCGACGGCGACCACGGGGTGAATATGTGTCGCGGGATGAACGCCGTGGTGGAAAAGCTCGATGCGCTGGCGCTGGCGGACCTGTCCGGGCAGATGCGGGTCATTTCGACCACGCTGATGTCGTCGGTGGGCGGGGCCAGCGGACCGCTCTATGGGGCCTTCTTTCTGCAAAGTTCACATGCCACCCAGCACAAGCCAGATCTGGGGTTAGCGGACCTGACCTCCGCGATGGAGGCGGGTTACAGGGGTGTGGTGCAGTTGGGGAAGGCTGCAGTGGGGGACAAGACGATGGTCGATACCCTCGCCGCAGCCGTAAATTCGTTACGCGCTTCCTGCAATCACCACGAGGGGCTGACCGACGCGGTGAAGGCCTGCCGCAAAGCCGCCCAACTGGCCGCGCAGGGCACCATTCCCATGATCGCCAAAAAAGGGCGCGCCAGTTATTTGGGGGAGCGAAGCGCCGGAACCCAGGATCCCGGCGCAACGTCTGCCTCGCTGCTTTTTGAATCCCTGGCCCACGCCGTTTTATCCGCTTCATCACCCCTGCACACCAACGTCCCAAACCCCCTGCTTCTATGAAATACATTCTCGCCCTGGATCAAGGCACCACGAGTTCACGCGCCATTATTTTCGACCACGCCGGAGCGATCAAGGCGGTCGCGCAAAAGGAATTTAAGCAATATTTTCCCCAGCCGGGATGGGTCGAGCACGACGCGAACGAGATTTGGGCGACGCAATCGGGAGTGGCGGCCGAGGCAATGAGCAAGGCGGGACTTGACCCGAAAGATGTGGCCGCGCTCGGCATCACCAACCAGCGCGAAACAGCGGTGGTCTGGAACCGGGAAACGGGCGAGCCGGTAGGTAACGCCATCGTCTGGCAGGATCGCCGCACCGCCGGTTTTTGCGACCAGATGAAGCGCGACGGACTTGAGGGGACCATTCAAAAGAAGACCGGCCTGGTGATCGACGCCTATTTCTCCGGCAGCAAGGTGCGCTGGATTCTCGACCATGTTTCCGGGGCGCGGGCCGACGCGGAAAAAGGGAAGCTGGCTTTCGGCACGGTCGATTCGTGGCTGATCTGGAAATTGACCGCGGGCAAAGTCCATGTGACCGATCCCTCGAACGCCTCGCGGACGATGCTTTATAACATCCATACGCGCGACTGGGATGAGGAGCTGCTCAAAATCCTGAATGTTCCGCGTTCGATGCTGCCCCGGGTGGCGAAATCGAGCGAGGTTTACGGCAAATCCGAGCATTTCGACATCCCGATTGCGGGAATCGGCGGAGACCAGCAGGCGGCACTGTTTGGGCAGGCCTGCCACAAGCCGGGCATGGTGAAGAACACCTACGGAACGGGCTGCTTCATGCTGATGAACACGGGAACCGAGCCGGTTCCGTCAAAGAATAATTTGATCACCACCGTGGCGTGGGGAATTGGCGACAAAACGGAGTATGCGCTGGAAGGCAGCATCTTCATCGCCGGGGCGGTGGTGCAATGGCTGCGCGACGGACTTGGGATTATCAAGCATTCGGCGGATGTGGAAAAGCTGGCCGCGAGCGTGCCGGATAACGGCGGCGTTTATCTCGTGCCCGCATTTGCCGGGTTGGGCGCGCCCCACTGGGACCAATATGCGCGCGGCTCGATTTCCGGACTGACGCGTGGATCGACCGCAGGACATATCGCCCGTGCCGCGCTGGAGGGTATTGCCTTCCAGGTAGCGGACGTGCTCTCGGCCATGGAAGCTGACTCGAAGATCAAACTGAAGGAGTTGCGCGTCGATGGCGGCGCTTGCGCGAACAATGTCTTGATGCAGTTCCAGGCCGACCTGCTCGGCGTTCCCGTGGTGCGGCCCGCCATCCAAGAAACCACGGCACTGGGCGCGGCTTACCTGGCCGGTTTGGCCGTCGGCTTTTGGCGCAATGAAGCCGAAATCGCGGCGCAGTGGAAAATCGACCATACCTTTGAACCGGCGATGAAACCCGACAAGAGAGATAAACTTCGCGCCTCGTGGAACAAGGCGCTCGAGCGGGCCAAGTCGTGGGAGGAGTCCGCCTAATCCGGGAAAACCTTAACAACCCCACCAGAAATCCGAGGAACCCAATCGAATGAATTCAAGTGTACCGTTCGCCAACCACTCATCCAAGCAAGCTTGGGCGCCAATCGCCGCCGGCTTGATCCTGTTCATTGCAGCCGCCATCGCCGCGGGGGCAAGTAACGACGACAAGGAAATCACCCCGGTCGTGGACAAAGCGCAGCCGTCGTTCTGGGATCAGCAATACCTGCTGGGCGATTGGGGCGGTACCCGGACAGAGCTGGCGAAGGAAGGCGTAACCTTCGACTTCAACAACATCGGAGATTTCCTGACCGATGTGACCGGCAGCCAGGAGCACCACATGACTTACTTCGGCCGCTTCCGTTTCACGACCGATATCGACTTCAACAGGCTGTCGGGCTTTGACGGCGAGTTCTTCTTCTCGCCGATCTGGCAGTATGGCCAGAACCTCTCGGCCCAGTACCTCCACACGAACACGCTGACCAGCAGTATTGCCGGCCCGAATAGCGTGCGTATCGATCAAATGTGGTACCAACAGGGATTCTTCGACAGCATGTTCAAGGTGAAGGTTGGACAGGTGGCTGCGGTCAACGAATTCGGCGCGACCGATTTCTTCGACATCCTGTTCAACGATGAATTGGGCTATGCGCCGAATGCCATCTTCAACACCAAGCAGCCTTTCAGCCCGGCGGGCAAACCGGGGATTATTCTGTGGGGCGATCTTTCGCCCATCGCGCCCGGCTTGTATGTGAAGACCGGTGTCTTCACCGCTTACAGCAATCCCTATCATCCCGATTCCAACGGCGTCGATTACGTCGACGATTTTGACCACGGCATGAGCGGTTCCTTTGAAATTGGGTACAAGGAGCAAAACACTGTTTACAACGGCGTTTACAAAGTTGGGGTGAATGCCAGTACCGACGTGGCCTATACCAATCCTGCCACGCTGCAGCCTTACAGTGACGATTACAATGCTTACGCCGTGGTGGAGAAGACGGTTTATCATCCCGAGACGGACAATGTGACAACCGATCCCAAGGATATGAAGTCAACGGCAAATGGGACGACGCTCGACACGAAAAAGGGCCTCGATCTGCTCTTCGAGTTTGTCGGGGAGCCGGGCGATCGCAATCCGCTCCAGTACGAGTTCACGTTCGGGAGCCGGTACACGGGGCCGTTCTCCTGCCGCCCGGACGACAAGGTGGGCTTCGGGGTGATCTACTCGGATAACGGCGAAGCCTTCAGCCAGGCCAGCCAGGCGAAGGGCGGGCCGGGGCTCGGCGGCGAAACGACGCTGGAAGCCGACTACCAATACAATCCCGCGCCGTGGCTGTCGATTCAGCCGGACGCGCAGTACATCTTCGATCCGGCAGGCAACAGCCACAACGACGACATCCTGGTGCTGGGGCTGCGGACGATTGTCAGGTTCTGAAAATTACAAGATAAGGAAAAAATATGAAGTTCACAAAAGGTCAGGAGTTTTGGGCGGAGTTCTTCGGCACGATGGTGCTGATCCTTTTCGGATGCGGCTGCTGCGCGATGGTCGCGCTCTTCGGCAGCAACCCTCCGATACCCGGAGAAATCGTGAAGGGCGGCTATACGAATATCTGCCTGGGGTGGGGCCTGGCGGTGACCTTCGGTATTTATATCGCGGGAACGATCAGCGGGGCGCATTTGAACCCGGCGGTGACACTTGCCATGGCGGTAACGGGACGCCTGCCTTGGGGAAAAGTTCCCCATTACGTGGTGGCGCAGTTTCTCGGGGCGTTCGCCGGCGCAAGCCTGATGTTCGCGGTTTATTATCCGAAGTGGATCGTCGCCGATCCAACCTTCGAACACACCGCCTGGGTCTTTTCCACGTTCCCGGCCGTCGATGGATTCTGGCCCGGCTTCTTTGACCAGGTCGTCGGAACGGCGTTGCTGCTGGGGCTGATTCTCGCGGTGGTGGACAAACTCAATGCCTTGCCAGGGTCCAATCTCGCGCCTTTCATCATTGGCCTCATCATCGTCGCCATCGGCATCTCGTTCGGCGGCATGAATGGATACGCGATCAATCCCGCGAGGGATTTGGCCCCCCGCTTTTTCTCCGTCCTGGCGGGCTTCAAGAACAACGGGTTGACCGACGGCACCATGCACTGGCTGCCTCCCGTGGTCGGCCCGCTCGTCGGGGGAGTTCTGGGTGCCCTGGCTTATGATTTCACCATCGGTCGCACACTGGTCGCAGCCCATAAACTCAGCAACGACCCCGAAGCGCGTGGCGATGGCATGGACGCCTCGCACCACGAACACGAAGAACTCGTCTCCAATCGCGTGGGTAAAGGTTTATGAAAAAACTGATTAATTCCACCGAAAATGTTGTCTCCGAAGCTTTGCATGGAATGGCCGTCGCGCACAGCGATCTGATCAAGGTGCAGTTCTCGCCCAACTTCATTTATCGGGCCGACGCGCCGGTGAAAAACAAAGTGGCCATTCTTTCCGGCGGCGGAAGCGGTCATGAGCCGATGCATGGCGGGTTCGTCGGCAAGGGCATGCTCGATGCGGCTTGCCCCGGCGCGGTCTTTACCAGCCCCACGCCCGATCAAATGCTGGCCGCGACCAAGGCCGTGGATGGTGGCAAGGGAACGCTGCATATCGTGAAGAATTATACCGGCGACGTGATGAATTTTGAACTCGCCGCCGACATGGCGCGCGCCGATGGGTTGCAGGTCGAGAGCGTGGTGATCGATGACGACGTGGCCGTGAAGGACAGCACCTGGACCGCCGGACGTCGCGGCGTCGGCACGACGATCCTGGCCGAGAAAATCTGCGGGGCGGCGGCCGAAGCGGGGAAGTCGCTGGCCGAAGTACGCGATCTCTGCAAGAAAGTCAACGGGCAGGGCCGCAGCATGGGCATGGCGCTGACGTCATGCACCGTGCCGCATGTCGGCAAGCCGACCTTTGCGCTGCCGGAGAACGAAATGGAAGTCGGCGTGGGCATACACGGCGAACCGGGACGCACGCGGATGAAGATCAAGCCGGCGGATGAAATCGTGGAGTTGCTGATGGAGCCGATCATCTCCGATCTGCCCTATAAATCGGGAGACGAAGTGTTGATGTTCGTCAATGGCCTGGGCGGCACGCCGCTGATCGAGTTGTACATCGTCTATCGCAAGGCGGAGGAAATCGCGCGGAAGACCGGCCTGAAAATCACGCGCAGTTTTGTGGGCTCGTACATCACCAGCCTCGAAATGGCCGGGACGTCGATCACGCTGCTGAAGCTGGATGGCGAGTTGACCAGACTTTGGGACGCGCCGGTGCACACGCCCGCATTAAGATGGGGTATTTAAGTGACTACGCTAGCTGCGAATTCGATCAGCGCCGACACCTTGCTGCTCTGGCTGCAGAATTGCGCGGAGACTTACCAGCAGCACAAGGATAACCTGACCGAATTGGATGCCGCCATCGGCGATGCAGACCACGGCGCGAACATGGCGCGTGGGTTCACGGCTGTGCGGGACAAGCTGGCCGGACTCAACGAGAAGGATATCGGCACGATTTTCAAGACCGTCGCGATGACGTTGATCTCCACGGTTGGCGGCGCGAGCGGACCTCTTTACGGAACTTTTTTTTTGCAAGCTGTCTCCGGAGCCAACGGGAAAACGGCGCTGACACACGAGGAACTGGCAACCGTTTTTGACGCGGGCCTCCGGGGTTTGATGAATCGCGGCAAGGCGGTGGCGGGCGAAAAGACGATGGTCGACGCGCTCGTGCCAGCCATCGAGGCGCTGAAGCCGGTCGGGGATGACTCGCTCGCCGCAGCCATTGATCGCGTCGTGATCGCGGCCCAAAAAGGGGCCGATTCGACGGTGCCGCTCGTCGCGAAAAAAGGCCGCGCGAGTTATCTGGGCGAACGCAGCGCGGGCCATCTCGATCCGGGCGCGGCATCGACTGTTTTGTTGTTGAAAGCCCTGCAAAAGGCGGTCCATTCTCCCGCCTAAAAAAGAGGATGTACCCGTATGGTTGGCATAGTTCTGGTCTCTCATAGCCGGTCGCTCGCCTTGTCCGTGCAGGAACTCGTGCGCTCAATGACAGGCCCCGCCCTGCCGCTGGCCATCGCCGCCGGCACGGGCGAGAACCACCTGGAACTTGGGACCGACGCGGTGGAAATTGCCGAGGCCATCGTGGCCGTGAAGAGCCCGGATGGCGTGCTGGTGTTGATGGACATGGGCAGCGCGATCCTGAGTTCCGAGACCGCGCTCGATTTGCTCGACGAGTCGTTGCGATCCAATATTCGGTTTTGCGCCGCGCCGTTTGTCGAGGGCGCGGTGGCCTCCGGCGTGACCGCGAATTTAGGGGCGTCGCTCGATGAAGTCTGCGCCGAAGCACTCGCCGCTTTGAAGCAAAAGGAGGTGGCCCTGAACTCAGCCCAGCCTGTTGCCGCGGAAAAAACGCAGGCGATTCCCAAGAACTTGTATGCCACCTCCGGCGCCAAGCCCGGCGAGACAATCCGGTTGAAGGTCCGCAATCTCCACGGCCTGCACGCACGGCCCGCCGCGCATCTCATCAAGAAAACGCGGCCCTACCACGCCGAGATCACCGTGCGCAACCTGAGCAATCAACGCGGGCCGGTTTCGATAAAAAGCCTGAGCAGCCTGGCTTCGCTGGAAATTCTGCAAGACAACGAAATCGAAATTTCCGCGTCCGGCGATGACGCTTCAGCCGCGCTTAAAAAAATAAGGGAACTGGTGGAGAGCGGCCTAGGCGATGCCATTCCCTCCCCGGCGAATCGCAAGAGCGCCGTCTCGCGGCAAAAGGTCGGGCCAGCAACGGCAACGAAAGCTGCCACCGGGCCGGTGCCGATCTCCGGCGGCATTGCGATTGGCGTAAGTCTCTTTTTCCAAGCCGCGAAGCTCGATATTCCGCAGGAAACAATTGATGATGTTGCCGCTGAGATTGAACGACTGCGGACAGCCATCGCGTCCGCGCAAAAGACGCTTGAAATGCGGCGCAATAATATGAGCAAAAGCGTCGGCGCGGCCAACGCCGGAATCTATGAAGCGCAAGTTCTCGCCCTGGAAGACCCGGAGTTGATTGAGGGTGCAATCCAAATTATTCGCGACGAAAAGGCCAATGCCGCACTGGCGTGGGATCGCGTCAACCGGCAGATTGTCGGCCGTTACGCGTCGCTGGAGGATCCCTACCTGAAGGAACGCGCGGTCGATTTGGAGGACGTCGGGCGGCAGGTGCTGGAACTCCTGGTCGCGAAAAAGGCCGCTGGTCCCGTTTTCACCGAACCAGCCATTCTCGTCGCGGACAGCCTCACGCCTTTTCAAGTTTCAACGCTGCCGAAAAAGCTGATGCTTGGCGTAATTCTTTTGGATGGCGGCCCGACGGCGCATGCGTCGATCCTGCTCAAGTCCCTTGGAATTCCCGCCGTGGTCCAGGCTCGTCCCGTCTGCGGCGAAGTCGATTGGAGCCGTCCCCGCACGATTGCCTTCGACGGTTCGACGGGAAAAATCTGGCTGAATCCCGACCCCAGTCTTCTCGCTCAACTCCGGGATCAGCAGGCCGAAGAACGTGAGCGCGAGCAAGAGGAGCGGGAGGCCAGCGCGCTGCCCGCCGAGACAAGCGACGGTCACCACGTCGAGATTTTCGCCAACATCGGCGATGTATCCGAAGTGGAAGCCGCCCTCCATTCCGGGGCGGAAGGCGTGGGGCTGCTCCGCACCGAATTTCTCTTTCTGGAACGCGATTCCGCCCCGAGCGAGGAAGAGCAGACGCAGGCGCTGCTCGCCATCGTCGAAAAAATGGAAGGCAAGCCGCTGATTGTCCGCACGCTCGATGTGGGCGGCGACAAGCCACTCCCCTATCTTCAGACGACGCCCGAAGAGAATCCATTTCTCGGCGTGCGGGCGCTTCGGCTCTGTTTTTCGCACGGGGAATTATTCACGACGCAATTGCGGGCCATTTTGCGAGCGGGATATGGACGCGATTTTCGCATCATGTTTCCCATGGTCGCCAATATCATCGATCTGGATCGCGCCATCGCCGTTCTGGAGCAAGTCCATCGCGAATTGGAAAAGGAAAACGTGCCGCACCTCTGGCCCGTCAAAACGGGCATCATGATCGAGATTCCGTCCGCGGCGCTTCAAGCCGAGGCGTTGGCGCGGCAGGCTGACTTTTTCAGCATCGGCACCAACGACCTGACCCAGTATACCCTGGCTGCCGACCGGGGCAATCCGGAGTTGGCTTCGTACCAGGACGCGCTGCACCCCGCTGTGCTGCGGCTGATTGAAATGGTGGTGAGCGGCGCCCGCAAACATGACCGGCTCGTGGCCGTGTGCGGCGAAGCGGCCTCCGATGAACAGGCGGCGGCGGTTTTCGTCGGTCTGGGCGTGCAGGAGCTGAGCCTGACGAGCGCGAAAATCCCGCACATCAAGGCGTGCCTGCGCAAACAGAGCCTCGTGAATCTGCAGCAACTGGCGCACTCCGCGCTGCATTGCCATACCGCCGCCGAAGTGCGGGCGCTGAAACCGGTGGGGTAAGATCGCTGGCCCGGGCTACTTGTTGCCCGGATGCGCGAGCGCGGCATCGCGAACGCACAGGAGGTGACAAGTAAATGCGCGAATCAACGGTGACCTCCTGTGGCCTTCGGCCACCGGACAACAAGTTGTCCGGGCCACCAAACGCGAAAAATAAAAACACCTGCGGATGGGACGCGGGTGTTATGACGCCGAGCGCGAACTTAGGCCTGCGGCACCGTTTCGACGGCAGCCGTCGTCGCGGGCATGACGCGGTCCCGCAGGGTTGTGCCGAGCAGCGCATCGATGAGCCCCGAGCCGGTCGCGCCACCTGTGACGGAAACATCCGGCACAATGCGCACGCCACGCTCGCCCACGATCTGCATCATTTGCAGCGCCCCATAGCTCGGGCTGCCAAGCGCCTCGACACCTGCACGGTAGGCCTCAGCCTGGGCAAAGCCGGTGGCCCGGATCGCCTCGGCCTGGCCCAGCGCGCGCAGGCGAATCGATTCCGATTCACCCGTCGCGGCTTTAACCGCGGCATTCGCGTTCAACTCGGCGATCATGACGCCCTGTTCGCTGGCCACGACCTGCTGCTGGATGTTTGCCACCGCGGTTTCGCGCACGAGAAGTTGGCGCTGCTTCTGCGCGCTCTCCTGTATCTCATAGGTTTTCTTTTCCTCCTCCGCGATCTTGCGGTCGGTTTGGGTTTTCATCAGTTCAGCGGGCGGCGTGATGTCGCCGATGAGCGTATCGACCGCCTGTACGTCATAAGCCGACAGGGCCTCGCGGATGAATTCCGCGGCTTCGGTTTGACGGGCAGTGCGGCCGCCGAGGAAGTCGAGCACGGTGTAGCTCTGCGCCGAGTTGCGGAAGTAATTCCCGACAATCGGTTGCAACACGTGATCGACCAGGTTTTGCATCGACCCGACGCGAGAGATCACCTTCGGCGCATCGAGCGCGCCGACATGGATGATCTGCGCCACGTCGAGGTTGAAGCCGAACCCGTCGTGCGACCGCACGGTGATGCTCGACAGGCCCTGGTCGAACTTGTGCGACTCGGTCCGGTTGGCCCAGTTGAGCACGATGTTCGTGGTCGGCACCAACTCGACCTTCATCACGCGCGGGTTGACCGGATGTTTGCCCGGATAGAGCGGTGCAACCCACACGCCCTTGTGACCGGGATTGACCAGGTCGCCATGGCGGAATTCACTTCCGCTGACATCGACATGGGCCTGTCCCACGAAGGAGATAACCACACCGACATATCCGATGGGTATCTCGAGCATGCTGACCTGCTCGACGTTGACAAACCACGGATTGAGATTCCACGTGCCGGAAAGCAGGATCTGCTCCTGCAACCCGCGACGTCCCCCGTTTTCCAGAAATGCCTGCGCGTTCTGGAAGTTGTCGTGTTCCGGCACCAACGCGCCGGCAATTTCACCCGGATCGATGGGCCGTCCATCGAGCGTGGTGACAATCCCCACCGCATCGGAGATGACCGAGTAGACGTGGAGTTGCGAGGGCCCCAGGTCATAATGCTCCGCCGTGGCCGCCGTGATGACGGTGAACATGGCGGTGTTGATGCGATACGTTCCCGCGGTGAGAATGGCCAATTGACGGCCTTTCTCGCCACCATTGAGCAAGAACGCCCGCGCATCCTGGAAGTTGTCGCAGGGCACGGTCTTCGCGAGAATGCGTTCGGACTGGATCGGCGCACCGGCATTCGCCAGCACGAGGCCGATCTCACCCGCCGGAATACGAATCATCGAGGCCTTGATCACCCGGTACTGGAAGAACCAGTAACCGAAATGGAGCCCCGGCGCGAGCGTGTCGGCCTGATAACCCGCCTCGCCGTTAAGCGCGATGAGTTGACCCGGCGGCAGTTTCGCGAAGCCGAATTTTTTGATCACGACCCCGACTTCCTTTTCGTCGATCATCACCATGCCAAGCAACCATGGGCTGAGGACGAGCAGGAGAACGAATCCACCCAGGAACCCACCCCAGGTAATCCATGACCAGACCGTCGCGAGAAGCGACGACACGCCATCATTATTACTAACCACAACTTGAGCAAACATAACTGACTCCGATGTGCGCCCGGCTTTCCCGGCGGTGTTCCCGACGAGCTCGCCCGGCGCTTTTTTTTCGGAGCGACCATGGGGACATGCCGCGCACGCCCTAGGGGATCGCCCTTCCACAAGCCTGCGGAGTTAGCTGCCGGGCTGGATCCTGGAAGTGATCCCCGGAAACGGTTACCCGCTCCGGTGAGCCCCATCCTCCCGCTTACGCGAAAGGAGTTCGGTTCCCCCGCGCCCCGATCCAGGAAGGAACCGGAGCTTCGGCGACTGATCTTTTCTCGTTTTACATGATGCAACGATCAGCTCGCCGAGATGAAAATCAATACGTTACAGGCTAAAGCATCGACAAGCGCCTCAATCTGAACGAAATTCTGTTTCAGGAACAAGTTTATTAACGTTTCTTATAATGAGCGATTTTAACCTCAATGCCGAATTATGGCTGCCACGTCCACGCGTCGAGGTTTTTCCCTTTTTCAGCGAAGCGCGAAATTTGGAGGAATTGACACCGCCCTGGCTGAAATTTGAAGTGCTGACCCCTGCGCCCATCGTCATGCGCGCAGGTTTGCTGATTGATTATCGCATCAGGATTCACGGTATTCCCATCCGCTGGCGAACAGAGATCGTGGAATGGACCCCCCCTCGCCAGTTCGTTGACGTGCAATTGAGCGGGCCGTACACCCTTTGGCATCACACACACACATTTACGGAACGCGAGGGCGGGACGCTTTGCCGCGACGATGTGCGTTATCGCCCCCGCGGCGGCGCGCTGATGAACTGGCTGTTTGTCCGGCGCGATGTGGAGCGCATCTTCGAATACCGGCAAAAGCGATTACGGGAGATTTTCAGCGTGCCACTTGAGATGAAGTAAAAGTCAATGCGCATCTCAATTTAGGTTTAGTTCCTGTTCAAGCCAGGCAGTCAGCGCCCATGCACGAGCGCGACTTGCGTCACTGGTCAACGGTACGCTCTCCGGTAAAGAATTCCTGGAGATCGCCGCCGATGCCGAGGAAAGTATTTTTAATATCGTTGGCGGCGCGATTTGCATCACCGACTACTCCTCCGCCCGTCCCCGAACCCGAGGGCGCAGAACCAGGAGGTGAATACACCGCGAACGAGCCATCGGCGGCCTTGACGAAGACGAAGCCCCTGTTTCTGGTTCCATCGATCAATTGCACCCGCCAACGAAGAGACTGATTGGATGCCGTGACGCGCAGAAGCGCGCGAACGCGATCGTAGGGAATGGCGTGAGCCGCCGCGTAGTTCTGCGCCGCGGCCAATGCCGGCCTCTCGCCGCCCACTTGCGACGGGGCAAAGGTCAGCGCGTCATCATAGACCACGCCACTCGTGGCTTCATAGGATCGGACAACCTGGCCATTTTCCACCCGGACGGCGCGCCCATGTGATGCCAAGGAGGGATCGTAGAAGATGACCCACCATGTTTGAATGGCTGCTGGCGATCCGACGCTATAAACGGAAACGATGTGGTCCTGCAAACTGGGATCAACACCGGTCCTGGCGATATTGACGGCATCGCCGGCGGAACCGGGCGCCGTGGTGGTTGAAGTGTTGACGGTGCTGGTCTGCGCCCATCCTGGCATCGAAATGAATGCGATGATCGCAAAGAGAAGAAAAAATAGTTTCATCCTATAGTATACAAACAATTATATATACTAGCAACCGGATGAATCGCGTATTTTAATATAGTTTTATCTGCGTATTTAATATCTGGATTAAAGAGTTTCTATGATCCAGCAAAGCCAATACGTCGTTATATGACGAAACCGCGGAGCATGTTGCTGAGGATTTGCTGCGCCGATTCCGTGGGAGGTCTTCCCCCGATTCCCGCCAGCACGAGCATGCTCCACAAGGTAATCTAAGGACGGGAGCGTTCTATTCGATTTTATTGCCGGGTCGAAATTTTACGGCATAGAAAATGCCGAGGACGAGCATGATGGCGCCCCACCAGATCGCGGCGTGCAGGTTGCCGAGGACGGTTTGCTGCTCGGGCGGCGGTGGAACAAGATAGCCGTAGATACCCGCGCCGCTAATGAGCACGCCGAAGAGGGCCAGTTGCAGGCCGATGAGGAACCAGATGGAAACGTGATGTTCTTTCATAGGTTTTTACCAGAAGATGATGTTGAGGATGACGCAAACCACGCCGACGATGGTGGCCCAGAACGCAGGCCGATGGATGAGCGGATAATCGCCTTCGGGCGGAATGTCGGTGCACGCCTTGACGAGGCCGACGAGCTCGCGGTCGGGACGTGCCGGGGTAAGCAGGCTCACGATGACGGTGACGGCGACGCAAATCAAGCCGGACCAGAGCGCCGAGTACATGTTCTCGGCCATGCCGGAGGCGCTCGGCGAAAGCGCGACGTATTGGATCGCGGTGTCATGGTCGAACTCGACCCAGGTGAACATGCCGATGGAGGAAAGGACACCGGCGAGCAGCCCGAGAAAGCCGCCGTAGCCGGTGGCGCGCTTCCACAACATGCCAAGTAAAACGGTGCCGAACAGCGGCGCGATGAAGAAGCTGAAGAGCGCCTGGACGTAATCCATGATGCTCGGAAACCGCGGCACGATATAAGCCGTCGCAACGCTGATGATGATGCCGATGATCGTGCTCCAGCGCCCAATGGCGACGTAATGGGCGTCCGTCGCGTCGGGCTTGAATGGGCGGTAGATGTCGTAGGTCCAGACGGTGGAAAAGGCGGTGACGTTGCCCGCCATGCCGGACATGAAGCCGGCCAGCAGCGCGGTGATGCCGAGGCCGAGCAGGCCCGGTCCGCAATACCGCGCGAGCATCAGCGGCAGCACCTCGTTGTAGCTGTGGCCGTCGGGATGAAGATGCCCCGGGCCGACTTGATTTTCCGGATAGAGCGGAAAATTGAGCAGCGCCATGCCGAGCAATCCCGGCAAAATCACGATGAACGGCACGAACATCTTGAAGGCCGCGCCGATGATCGGGGCCATCTTGGCTGCACGCAGATCCTTCGCGGTAAGCACCCGCTGTACGACGAGAAAGTCGGTCGTCCAGTAGCCCATGGCCAGGACCGAGCCCAGGCCGAAGACGATGCCGGTCCAGTGCATGCCCATCGCGTTGTCGTTAGCGTTGCCCATCACGCGCCACATGTGGGTGTAATCGAGATTCGGCGCATCCGGGTGCGTCATGGGCAGGTTTTGCTTGATGCGATCAATCATACCCTGCCAGCCGCCGCATTCGATCAGACCCAGCAGCGGGATGAGAAACGCGCCGAACCAGATCAGCATGAACTGGAGCACTTCATTGAATATCGCGGAGAGAAGTCCGCCCAACCCGACATAAAGGCCGACGGTGATCGCCGACATCCAAATGCTGAAATCGAAGTTCCAGCCGAGCACGACCTCCATCACCTTGGCCATGGAAAACATATTGATGCCGCTCATCAGCACCGTCATGAAGGCGAAGGTGACCGCGGAAAGCGAGCGCGCGGCCGGCCCGAAACGCAGCAGCAAATAGCCCGGCACCGAATGCGTTTTACTAATATAGTAGAACGGCATCATGATGAGACCGAGGAAGATCATGGCGGGGATGGCGCCGATCCAATACCAGTGCGCGGCCATGATGCCGTATTCGTAGGTGTTGCCCGCCCAGCCGAGCAATTCCAGCGCGCCGAGATTGGCGGAGATGAAGGCAAGCCCGGCGATCCACGCCGTCATCTCGCGGCCGGCGAGGAAGAACTCCTCGCCCGTATCGGCGAAATGCTTCAGGTAAAAGCCGATGCCGAGGACGAACGCGAAATAGACGCCTATGACGAGATCATCGACCGTGCCCAGCGACACGAGTCCCGACGATGCGGTGTCGGCAAATAGGTGAGGAAATGGGAGCATGATTATTTCGCAATGCTGAGCCGCCTAAATTGATAGTCGGACCTGGAGGAAAAAATTAAGCAACTCAAATCTGTGGACGACGCAGCAGCATTTTTTTGATTAATAGCGGGAAGCTTTGCCATTTGGTAAACCCGACTGATTGCTTGAATGGCAAAAGTCGCGTAATAGCCCCAGCCCAACAAGATACTCATTAGTTTCACAGGTAACTTTGTTTTGAGATTTTCAAGTTACCGATGTAAACAATCTGGTCTTGGTTCAAGCAAAAAAAGGAATGATCTTGATTACAATGCGTTATCGTCATTTCTGCCTTTTCCGCCGCAGGTAGGTATTCGCATCCTTTTGGTCAGCTTCGAGTATGATCTCCATTTACGACTACCTCAATATCGCTTTTTACATCGTCTTCATCACGGGAGTGGGGATTGTCTTCTCGCGCAAGAGCAAAAACACGTCCGATTATTTCCGCGGCGGCGGCGTGATGCCGTGGTGGGTGACGGGCGCCTCGTCCTGGATGGCCAGCTTCAGCGCCTGGACCTTCGTCGGCGCGGCGGGCGAAATTTACGATGAAGGCCCTTCGCTGATTCTACTTTATTACAGTTCCCTCGGAGAATGATCATGACCAGGATGACGTTGAGGCCAAAGACCGCAGGAAAATCCGTGGTCAGGGCATGAGCACCTCGACGAGGTTGTCCGTTTTCAGGCTGCTTTTGAATTGCTTGCCCCTCACCTTGACCAAGGCGTATGGTAATCTCACGCGGAGTTAGCTTAGCGGTAGAGCAGGTCCTTTACACGGACAAGGTCGGGGGTTCGATCCCCTCACTCCGCACGGCAGACGTCCAGATTACTGCCGGAGAATTCTCGGGCGATTGTTACGCCCGGATTTAATGCGACCGCCGCATGCGCTGGAGCCAGAAAAGCAAGCCCAGACCACCCAGCATCAGCGCCCACTCGGCGGGCTCGGGCGCTTGTGTGATCTCCGCGACCTCTGAAATACTACCGGAGTAGGAGGTCCTAAATGGTGTATTCCCTGTCGAAAGTTGTGACAGGTTATGATTAGGAGCGGCAAACTGAAAACTCACATCCAACGTGCCGGGTTGATTGGCAACCATTGCCAGCAAATCTTGATTTGTTCCGCTATAGCTAATGTTGTTGAGATTAACCTGCAGCTCGGCATTTAGACTGCCAATTGTTGGTGTAAAGGTGCTGACGGTCTCAAGGTCGACCGTTCCAGTAAGATACCCGGAGCCATCAAAAATTGTGAGGACGCCCGTCGTCGAGCCAAGAAGCACGTTGGCGCTCTGTGTCGTGCCCACAGTCGTTATGGCACCGTAATCAAACACAGTGCCTGCAGCGGGCGCAATGGAACCATTTAGACCGACAGAATCGCCTATTAGTCCGCCTTGCACGTCTGTTATCGTCCATTGGGCGCCAGTGTAGATTCCACTGGTCGCAGGGTTGAATTGAAATGAGCCGACGGCACCTGCGGGAGAATTATTGGCAGTACCGTTGAACTGAATCGTGGATCCCGTGTCGTTGGAAAAGTCCCAGACTAACTGCGCATGGGCTGCGTTGATCGACAGAAAAACGGTTAGAAAGGGCCAGCAAATTCCAGGCACATTTTTAAATATTTTGTTCATGGGCAACTCCCTTTCGGTCTCGTGAGCAAGGCGCAGTCGAGAACATCTATATTAATTTTAAACGCCTTTTACAACGGAATTACGGTTTCGAAACTGTAACTTCTATATGGTTATTCTGCTGCTAATAGTCGTATATCTCTAAGCGGCTTATTTATATTTATCAACAAAGCAAATTTCTGCATTTTATCCTAAATAATCCGGCCATCGATTAAGTTGACGCAGGCTTGGTTACGCGAGTATTTTTACTTCGTCGTTTAATAGCCATACTTTCGCAACCGATTCGCCATCCTGATGCCTGGATGGCAATAAGTGAAACACCGCATTTGCCTTTCATGAACTGGCTCCATCCGGGCTAGTTTGGCTGGCCCCAAGGACACAACTCGAAAGTGCGCACTTAATTTGTCACTCTTATTGGATTGGATATCTGCGACGCGACTATTTTTCGCAAATCGCACCTGAACGTCATGCGCTCGAGTTAGGTTGCTTCTCAGCCAAGGAAGTCGCCGGGCTGGTTATGTAGATAATCCCGCGACAACCACAAACCCGAATCACAAGGAGACGTCATGAAAAGACAGATGGTCGTATCTATATCACTCATCGTTCCAACTCTTTGCGGGAGGACTTTATGAATGACTGGCTGATTTTTGGAGTGTCTGTGATCACGCCGGCGCTTGTACTCTTCATCGGACTCGTCTGGCGCGATTTGAATAAAAGAAAACCACGCCGCCGCTATTAAGGCAGCCCTCGATTTTCGGGTGCACCTTTGATTCCGGGACCATCCGCAAATCCCCATTTTTTTCGGATGACATCCGACCGCTTTGTTGTTGCCGTGCGTTGCCTGCGATGATAGGCACTTGAAGGTGCGTCGGCTTCTCTCCTGGATACTTCTGGCCACGGCAACGGGTATTCTGCCCGCGACGGCGCAGGATGCGACCGCACCGGATGCTCCGCAAGCCGATGTCGTGCAGGAATTCAGCGGCGGCGGCACCACGACGACGGGCTTTTTCAAGGTGCAAGATCACTGGGAAGTGCGTTGGAATGCGCGCCAGGTCGTCAGCGTTGCCGTGATGTCCGCGGATGGCACGATTGTCGCAGGCGCGGCGGGTGTCTTGAGAGGCTCGCTCTTCGTCCCTTTGGGAGGCCAGTATTATCTCAAAGTCAGCGATGGAACGGTCCCGCCACCGCCGCCAACCCCGATTATTATCCCGGAACCTCTCGCCGGCACCAATGCCGCACCGGTTCCCTCCACGAATGCGCCTGCGGTGAATGGCACGAATGCCCCGCCCGTCGCGATCACAAACGCCGCGCCCGCGGTCATGACCAATTCCCCGTCGGCGGCTCCGCCCTCCCCGGATGCCGGCACCACTTCCGCCCCTCCGGTTGAGCCTATACCGTCGTGGCACCTGCAAGTCGTGCAATTGGGTCCAACGGTGAGCGCCGGCCAGGCCCTGACCGTCTACACGCCCTACTTCATGATGCCCGACACAGCCGTGACACCTGTTCCCGCACCCCCGCCTCCACCGGTGCTCACCGAAGACGAGGCCCAAACCGTGGTGACGATCAAGGGTGACAATGCCCAAGGCTCCGGTTTCCTGATGCGGTCGTCGGAAGGAACCTTTGTCGTGACACACCTCCATCTGCTTGCGGCCAATCCCAACCTCAAGCTCTTCACCAGCTCGGGCGCTCAAATCAACATTGTATCGCTCAAAGGCGCGGTTGATCGCGATCTCGCGCTGTTCACCGTTCAGGACAACAATTTTACCTACCTGCCGCTCATCGACGACAGCGCCACGAAAGTCGAGGCAGGCGATCAACTCATCATCCCGGATATCGGTGAACAAAGTGACATCCTGCTGGGCAAGCCTGGGAGAGTCATCGGCATGAACGCCGAAAGAATCGACTTTGATACCGGGATGGGCCCGGGCAGCACCGGCGCTCCCGTCATTCACGTCAAAAGCGGAACGGCCCTCGCCCTCGTCACCGCGGAAAAGCAAGTCGATGTCACCGAACGGCTCGCCCAGGCTTGGGCGGCCAACCCAGCTCCCGGTTCCGCCTCGATCATCCCCTATTTTGGGCTGCGACTCGACGGCGTCCAAGGCTGGGAAAACTATGATCCGGCCCGCTTCCTCCAGGAAACGCTTTTCCTCCAACAATTCCACGCCGATACCCGTGCGCTCGACTCCTATCTCAACGGAAGACCCCGCCGGGCCCAATTCGGCAATACGGGCGATGACAATGGCCCTCCCGATAACCGATACTATCTAACCAACCCGAAGCTGCACTCAGCAATCGACTCTTACCGGCAACTCGCCAATGGAGCTGACGAGAACCAGCACATCGAGGCTGCCCGGGAACTGCTCTCTGACGTGGAAGGCATCGCCGACACCGATCTCAGCACACTGCAAGCCATGAAAAATCTCTACGCCTACGATCAAACCCGTGCCCGGGAAGAACTGGCCTATCGCCAGGCGCTAAAAAAGGAACTCGACGAGATGAGCAACAATATCGTTCGCTTCGATAATATTGCGCGCACACGATGAGAGTGCGGAAGGATCGAGGCCGACGCTATCTGCTTGCACTTGCTGATGCATCGACGACAATAACCTTTCCACTGTTTAAAAAGTCATACCATGTCCAAACTTCGTTGGGGAATTATCGGAACCGGGGCCATCGCCCATAAATTTGCCCGCGGCGTTCTTCGCTCGGAAACCGGCGAGCTCACCGCCGTGGCCAGCCGCACGGAAACCAAGGCGCGCGAATTCGCCAAACTCTACCAGATGCCTCAGGCGCATGGCTCGTATGAGGCTCTTTTGGCCGACCCCACCGTCGACATTGTCTACATCGCCACACCCAATACCCAGCATAAGGAGTGGGCCATCCGCGCCGCGCAGGCCAAAAAACATATTCTCTGCGAAAAGCCCATCGGCCTCCACCACGAAGAGGCCGTCGAAATGCTGCAGGCCGTTTGGGAAAACAGCGTCTTCTTCATGGAGGCCTATATGTACCGGTGCCATCCGCAAATCCCCCGAATGCTTGAGATTCTCCGCTCCGGCGCCATCGGCGAGGTCCGCAGCATCACCGCCCGGTTCAGCTTCCGCGCCACTTACGATTTGGAAAGCCGGCTTTTCAGCCGAAGCCTGGGCGGCGGCGGCATTCTTGACGTCGGCGGCTATTGCACCTCCATGGCCCGGTTGATCGCCGGGGCTGCCGAGGGAGCCGTGGTCGAGCCGGACCGGGTCTACGCCGTAGGGCAGATCGGCACGGCCAGCGGTGTGGATGAATACTCCTCCGCGCTTCTGTTATTTCCCGGCAACATCGTGGCCACGCTTTCCTGCGCGGTCAGTTTGCAGCAGGAGAACAAAGTACGCATCGACGGCACGGAGGGGTCGCTGACCCTGCCCACGCCCTGGGTGGCCAACGCCGACGGAGGCGAATCCCAAATCCTCGTCCTGAGAAATGGTCAGGCGCCCGACATGGTCATTGTGCCCTCCGCTCCTCTTTATGCCTTGGAAGCCGACCTGGTCGGCCGCCGCATCGCTGAGGGCCACCGCGAGGCCGCCTGGCCCGCCATGACTTGGGCCGATACCTTGGGCAATATCCGCGTCCAGGATCAATGGCGCAAGGGCATGGACGCCACCGGCCCCAAATTTGCCGCCAAGCCGGGCCGCAAGACCCAACCCCTGCCCGCCCCGACCTGGGAGCAGACTTTCTGCAAGCTCTTCCAAAAGGCCCTCCTAAAATATCGCGACGGCCATCAGAAAGCCGAGGGCCTGGTCGATGAAAAAGGCGAGGCCTTTCTCGTTTCGATTGGCCACACCAACCAGGAATTCTTCGATTTCGTCGAGGACTTCGCCAAGGGCGGCGAACCAACCGTGGAGACCGCGCTGAAGATTGCCGCGGTGCGCCGGAACTATTTCCTGAAGGAGCAGAACGGAGAATTCTCTGCCCGAAAAATATCCATGGCCGATTTGCCCTCGAAAGAGGCTGCGGTCGACGGCATCGGCTGGCTGCCGCGCCTCATTCCCAAGGCGGAGGCCAAATTGCGCGGCGAAATGCCCGCGGACCTCATGTACTGCTGTGGCGGAGACCGAAAGTTTTTCAAGACGAATCACATCGATGCGGCCGAGTTTCTCCAGAAAGTCTGGAATTTGCGCGGAAACCAGGCCGAAATCGTCGCGTGGGTTAAGGCCTGTTCAGGTAAATAAGCAGGGGGCATCGCTCACTCGTCTCGCAGCTACGGCTATGCTCCTTCGCGTGCGCCTTGCTCAACGGCCCGTCGATCCCTCACGTCATCCCTGCCCGATTTACCTTAATAGGCGATAATCAAGGTCATCTTAAGTATTTTGTTTGGCGGCATGGTAAACCAAGTCCGCAAAAATGTGCTCGAAGGGAAATGACTTTCACCTCTGGACGCAATCTTATCATAAAATGAAATTTATCTTGGCTTAGTTAAATGTTTTCAGTACTTTACGCGCGAAATGAAACTTTTACTGGGGAGTATCCTTTTTTTCACGATTGCAAGTTTTTCATCCGATGCTTTTGCAGCCACCTACACGTTCACAGGCACCGGAGCCTCTGGTACTAACTTTGAGGACGCCGGGAATTGGTCACCCACAGGGGGCCCTCCCGGGGTAGCGGATACAGCCCTTATTAGCATTGCTATTCCTCAAGCAACCGCGCTTGTCCTGCCCACCACGACCGTTACGGCTTTGGACATCCAGTCAAATACCGTTTACATCAACGGACAAGGCATATTTAACTCCGACTTCCTCTTTGTCCATACGGGCGGCACCTTGAATTTGAACATGGAAGTTAATTCACAGTTCAATACGAGCAACACAACCTCCTCAAACTATATCGGAGATGCCACTGGCGGCGGCATCGTCAATCTGACGGGCACGGGCACATTGAATCTGACTTCTTCGCCTGGTCACGGGACTTGTGTTGGCATTGGCGGCTCGGGCGCTGTTAATCAGTCTGGCAGCACGACGGTTAACATTACGGATAATCTCTTAATTGGCTCCGATGGTAATTTCGCGGTACCTGTACAAATCCCGACTGGCGCGACGGCAGCGGCGGGCGGTACCGGCACCTACACCCTCAGCGGGTCCGCTACTTTGAATGCCGGCTATATTGCAATCGGTATCGGCACCGGTCTCGGCGCAGGAATAACAACCGGCGGTTCAACTCCCACAAGCGGCCTCTTGAACATCAACGCTGGAACCGTTACTGCGACGACAGTGCAACTCGGCATAAACGGCGACAATGCCGCAAACGCCGTGGCAAACACGACCGGTACCGTCAACCAGATTAGCGGAATAGCCACCATTGGCACGTTAGATGTCGGTGTCGCGACCGGAGCCAGTGCAAACTACTATCTGACCGGAGGCACGCTTACCGTGAACAACGACCTCAACATCGGTGGAACTGGCGCGAATGCCAGCATGACCGAGTCGACTACATCCGGCGCAAGCTCTCTCATTGACAATGGCACGTTCGAGATCGGTACCACTGGCGGAACAGGATCAGGCGTCTTCAATTACTATGCAGGAACACTTACCACCCAAGGCATTTCCGTGAATGCCCAGGGCACATTTAATCTGTACGGAACCCTCACGCCAACCGCCATCTCCAACCCGATCATACTCACGAGCGGCGCGTTCACCTTAAAGCCGGGCGGCGTCCTGACGCTGGGAGGCACCACAAACAATGGCGGCACCAGCGGCATCACGGGAACCGGTAATTTGAACTTTGCCGGTGGTGACTTGGTCGTTTCATCCACGCTGACCGATGTTTTCAATAGCACGATCTCGTCAACCAGCACGATCGACACCACGGCAGCAAGCGCAAACTTAAGCGGCAATTTGACCGGCAATGGCACCCTGGATATTATTGGCGGCAACACCGTTACCATCAGCGGCACCGGTAACTCCGGCTCATGGGGAGCCACCATCCTCAGCGGAGTAGCTGCGACGGGCAGCACCTTGACCATAACTCACGCAGGCGGCCTTTCCACCTCTGGAACCTTCACCATCGGAACCGGTTCCACTTTAAATTTAACCTCCACAGGGGCCACGGATGTCTTCGGCGGAACGATCTCGGATGAGATCGACCCCAATCTCGCCGCGCCGCCCGCGACCACGGCCAATTTCAAGGCCAACATCACCACCAGCCTGGAGGTGGCCCAAACCAATCTTGACACGAACAGCGCCACCACCCTCACCGGCGGTGGCACACTGACCGTCGACAACGGCACGATTAGCAATATCACCAGCGCAGCCGACAGTTTGACCATTGGAGGCACGCTCAACTCGACAGGGACGGTCAATCTGCTTGGCGCCGCCAACACGCTAAAAGCAGTCACGGTCAATGCCGGTGCGACGCTGCTTGCCGGCAACATCGGCGGCACAGGCAATGTCACCAATAACGGCACCCTCGGCTCCCTGGGAACGATTAACGCCCCGTCGAATCTTATGATTGCCGGTACCCTCACTTCCGGCAATACCAATCCAAACGCCACGCTGATCGTCCACACCAACGGAACGGTCGGAGGATCCGACACTTTCACAGTCGGGGGTAATGCAAATCTGACAGGAACAGTCGATGTTATAGGCGTCGGAAGCCAAACCTACACCATTCTCACTGCCCCCGCAGTTACCGCCAATACAACACAACCGGGAGCCACCCTGGTAACCAACGCGCCAACCGCCCTCTTTAGCTCAGTGGTTACGAACACCGGCACGTCATTAGTGCTGGTCACAACCCAGAAGCCCGTATCTACCTTTGCCCAGACCCCGAACCAGGCCGCCGTGGCAGGATCCCTCGATCAGGTCATTACGACCGGCGTTCCCTTCTCCGCCGGCTTCCTGCCCGTGCTCACCAAGCTCAACAGCCTATCTGCCTCTGAGCTTCCGAGCGTCATTGAAGGCCTGAGCCCGGAAAGCCTCCAGTATGCGCGCAATATCGCTTTCGAGAATTCGACCTTTCTCGCCGAGCGGATGAACGCCGTCGACTCCGACCTGCGCGACGGATACGAAGGCCTCGATACCAGCGCGATCAGTATTGTCTCGCCTGGCTTTGGAAGCGGCCTGGGCCGCTCCCTCGGAAACTTGCTCGCTTCCAACGATCCCGCCTTCCATCAAACCGCGCCCAACGGCGTCAATTATTACCCGGGGGAATCCGGAGGCTCATCACCTTCTCCTTCTTCCTCGTCGGCATCGCCCTCGTGGGACTCGTCGAGCCAGGTGATTTCGGATACTCCAAACCCCTATTTGGCCGACGTGCATCCCGGCGGACCGGAAACCCCCAACATGACTGAGTTCATCGGTGGCGATGTTATCCTCGCCGACTTGAACCAGAACCAAAGCACCGCCAACGCTCCCTCCTCGAAGGCGAATTATACCGCCGGTGATGCTACAGCCGGAGTCAGCTTCCGCGTGACCAACCATTTCGCGGCCGGCGTGCTCTTCGACTACAATCACACAGACGCCACCACCGATTCCAGCGGAAGTAAAACCAAGGTCAATACGTACTCGCCCGGCGTCTTTGCGACCTACTTTGATCACGGCTTCTACGCCAACGGCCTCTTCTCCTTCGGCTACAACAATTATACCAATTACCGGAACAACGCATTTGGCACCGCGTACAGCGATCCCAATGGCGAGCAATACGTGGGCAACCTCGATTTAGGCTATGATTTTCACCCCGACAAAGCGTGGGTGGTCGGTCCGACCCTCGGCGTGACCTATACTCATTTGGACATCGACTCCTTCACCGAAACGGGTGCGCCTGGAGACAACCTGTCGGTTCAGGACCAGAGCGCGGACAGCGTTCGCAGCCGCTTGGGCGGCCACGTCACCTTCCAGACCAACACCGGCGACGTCCTTCTCCAACCGAGCCTCTTCGCCATGTGGCAGCACGAATATCTTAACAGCAGCTCGGGGATCACGAGTTCGTTCAATGACTTCGCTTCCACCCCCTTTACCATCCAAACCGCCGCGCCCAGCCGGGACAGTGCTCTTATTGGGGTCGGCCTGACCGCCACGCTGAATAATTCGATGGCCCTTTATCTGGACTATCTGGCCGATGTTGGGGCCGACGATTATTGGGCGCAAAGCGTGGTTGGCGGTCTCAAGGCGCGGTTCTAAAATTGGAGGGTCAGGCCAGGCACGCACGCCTGGCGGCGACCCTCCCTGTCAAATCGCCTGCTTGAGCGACGAATCGCTCCACCACTTCGATAGGCGCGATGTGGGCGCCGCTGGAATGGCCAGGCCCTCCACGAGATAGTGCGAGATATCGTTGAAGAGCGTCAGGCGAGCACGGGTCAGGTCCTTGAAATCGACGATATTCAGCGCGCAGGGGCTCTGGTCAAGATTATCGCGGTAGCGGCGCGGGTCAAAGCCGAGCAGCGAGCTAAGCAATAGACGGATCGTTGCCTTGTGCGAAACGATCAGGATTTTCCCGCCCGGATGCGAGCGGACAATTTCGATCAGCGCCGGCAGGGCCCGCGCCGTCACCGCCAGGCCGCTCTCTCCGCCCGAGGGCGCGAACGTGTAGGGGTCCTTCTCCCACTCCTCCGCCTCCAGGGGAAATTCGCGGTCGACCTCGGTGCGGGTTTTCTCCTCCCAATGGCCGTGATTGATTTCACGCAGGCCGGGACGCGGTTGCACCGTCAGTCCGTGCGGTTTGGCGATGATGTTCGCGGTCTCCATCGTCCGGCCCATGTCGGAGGCGTAGACCGCTGCGATCTTCGTGTCCTGCAGGCGGACCGCCAGCCTCTCGGCCTGCTGGCGCCCTTCGTCGGAGAGAGGGACTTCGGTTGCGCCGGCAAACCGGTCTTCGGCGCTCAGGATCGTGGCGCCATGCCGGACGAGAAAAATGCGGGTCGGTGTGTGTGGCATATCCGAAAACCTACACTCATTTTCGGCCGAGGCGAGTCTACTGGATGGAACTAATATAGTGAAGACCTGGCAAAATCAGGGTCACTGCCGGCAAGGATGTGATCAAACCCAACAACCTCCTGTTGCAACTGCGAACTGATTCCGCAAACGAGCCAATCGCCGTGTGGGGGCATCAGGCGCAAGACCAAGACGGGACGCAGCTTGAACCGGCCATCCGCCTGTTGGACATGGGCAAGCGCAATTGCCCATTCCTTCATGGGCGAAGATCGGCCTCGGAGTATTCCGGCCCGCTTGCACCATAAGCTGCGGAGAGATCCGCTGCAGCCAGTGAGTAATGATCTGCTTTCTCGTCAGTACCATCAAGCATGGTCACCAACAACCGCCGTCCGATCGGAAGTTCCACCGGTTCATCCAGCAGAATCTGCTTTCCGTCATAATGAGCAAGAACACGAAGTGGAGTCATTTGTGTAACTTAGCCGGGTTGAAGCGCGACTCAAGGCCGTTTTCGCGAGATGGAAAGAGCCTGTTCAAAACAAAAACGGCGATCCCTTGCGAGGATCGCCGCTTCGATGTTTACGGAAGCGCTTCAGGCCTGGGGCTTGGGGAAAGATTTCGCGGGTTTCTCCGCTTTTTCTTCCGCTGTGGGCTTCTCGGCTTTTTCCGCCCTGGCAGGCTTGTCCGCTTTCGCGGGCTTGACCGCTTTTTCGACAGGAGCCGTTTCGGCCTCGATGGCGTAATCGACCCATTCGAGGAAAGCCACGGGCGCAGAATCCGACTGCCGCGGCCCGAGCTTGATGATGCGGGTGTAACCGCCCTTGCGATCCTTGAAGCCGGGCGCGATGGTCTTGAAGAGCGTTGCGACGGCGTCCTTCTGGCCGATCTTGGCGACGGCGAGACGGCGATCATGCAGCGTACCGCCCTTGCCGAGCGTCACGAGCTTCTCCGCCAGCGGGCGGGCGGCCTTGGCCTTGGCCAGGGTGGTTTTGACGCGCTTGTGCAGGATCAGGCTGGCCACGATATTGGCCAGCATCAGATCGCGATGCTGCGAGGTGCGTCCGAGTTTGCGGGTATTTTTCTGGTGGCGCATGGCGATTACTCAACCTTGCCGTTTTCACCGGCGGGTAATTCGACGAGTCCGGGTTCGAGCTTCATGCCCAGGCTGAGGCCGAGGTTCTGGAGCTTGTCCTTGATTTCGTTGAGGGATTTCTTGCCGAAGTTGCGATACTTGAGCATCTCGGCTTCGGTCTTCATGGCGAGCTGGCCGACGGTCGTGATGTTCGCGTTGTTCAGGCAGTTCGCGGCGCGGACCGACAGCTCGATCTCGTTGACGCTCATGTTGAGCAGCTTCTTGAGCTTGCTGTTTTCCTGGCTGACCTGTGGCTGGCTCTCTTCGAACTCGATGGTTTCCTTGTCGAAATCGACGAAGAGATCGAGGTGATGGCGCAGGATGGCGGAGGCCTGGAGGAGCGCCTCATCGGGCGTGAGGCGTCCATCGGTCCACATTTCCAAAACGAGCTTGTCGTAGTCGGTGCGCTGGCCGACGCGGGTGTTTTCGACGGAATACTTCACCTTGCGCACGGGCGAGAAAAGCGAATCGATGGCGATGACGCCAATCGACTGCTCGGGGTGCTTGTTGTATTCGGCGCTGACGTAGCCGCGGCCGACCTTGACTTCGAGTTCGGCTTCAAAGCGCTGCTTCTTGTCGAGCGTGGCGATGACCTGTTCGGGATTGAGCACCTCGACACCGGCATCGAGCTTGATGTCGCCGGCGGTAACCGGGCCTTCCTTGGTGACGTTCAGGAACAGCACGCGGGGATCGCGGTTGGGCAGCTTGAAGAGGACCTTCTTGAGGTTGAGCACGATGTCGGTCACGTCTTCCGTGACGCCGGGCAGCGTGCCGAATTCATGCACGGCGCCCTCGAGCTTGATGCTCGCGACGGCGGCGCCTTCCAGCGAGGAAAGGAGCACGCGGCGCAGGGAGTTGCCGAGGGTGTGGCCGTAACCTGCTTCAAAGGGTTCGGCGACAAATTTAGCGTAGTTGCCCTTGGAAGCGGCTTCGTCTTTTGTCAGACGATTGGGCATTTCGAAACGACCGAGGCGGATAGGCATTGTATTTCTCCTGGCTGGGTTACCCGAATTTCCCCGACATGCTATCGCGGAAACCGGACCAACAGCCAAATGACGGTGTTGTACGATCGCTGCTCTCCCCGCACCGCCGGTCGGGAAGAAGTCAGGCGGCTCCGCGACGGCGGAACCACAAATTCTGTTAGCGTGAGTAAAGCTCGATGATCAACTGTTCGTTGACGATCGGGGCGATTTCCTCGCGAGTCGGGATCCGTTTGACTTCACCCTTAAAATTGTCTTTGTCGAGCAGGAGCCAGTCGGGAACGGCAACGATCTGCGTGGCGGCAAGACCGCGCGTGCCGAGCTGGCGCGAGACGGCGTTGTTGCGCACTTCGATCACGTCGCCGACCTTGCAGTTGAAGCTGGCAATGCTGACGCGCTTGCCGTTGACGTTGACGTGGCCATGGTTGACCATCTGGCGCGCGGCGCGGCGCGAATTGCCGAAACCGAGGCGGAAAACGACGTTGTCGAGCCGGGTTTCCAAAAGCTGGAGCATGGTCTCGCCGGTAACGCCACGGCGGCTGAGCGCGGTCTCGTAGTAGCGGCGGAATTGGCGTTCGAGCAGGCCATACATCAGGCGGAGCTTCTGTTTCTCGCCGAGCGCGGTGGCGTATTCGGACTGCTTGCGGCGGCCCTTGTCGCCATGCATGCCGGGC
>Ga0116229_10001564_pt1 | contig 36116 bp, 20 predicted proteins | sample S1TSphgellanicum_3_FD_87313 | JGI IMG/M metagenome (GOLD analysis project Ga0116229, IMG submission 87313) | Host-associated microbial communities from peat moss isolated from Minnesota, USA - S1T2_Fc - Sphagnum magellanicum MG | ecosystem: Host-associated > Plants > Peat moss > Unclassified...
AACCTAACAGAAAATTATTTCCAGAGTACTTACCATCCATCCTTCATCGTGCACTGGTGGATGCTGGTTCACTCTGGCCCTGCCCTTGAGGCTCGGACCCTCAAATCAAATGAGGGGAGGTCCTCCGGAACAGGCCTTCCCCTTGTACGTCCTTGTGTACTTTAGCTCGAGGAGGAAGGCCTGCTCCTGAGGGTGTCCCTTCATTTTAGAGGTACCACCTTCAAGTCTATGACCCCTCAAAATCAGGGGTTGCCCTCAGGAACTCCGGGCGTTCCCTTATATATTTCTGTGTTTCTGGAGGGAGCACCTGTGTATTATTTTTTGCAAAAAATTTTGTCTCTTGGGGATGGGAAAAAATCCAATGTGGGCTCATTTCAAAGGATTTCTGTGAAAAAAATGTGCCAAGGTTGCCATTTTTCAAGGAAAAACTCTCTGAAATTGGCATATGGTTCCAACTAGTTGCCAAAATATAGCAGGATTCTTTAAATTTTTCATATTATCCTCCCTGACCTATAGCCAAATTTGGTTAATTCCTCTTGTGGATGATCATCAATGTGGCTACATCAAATAATAATAATAATAAATAAATAAATAAATTTATTAAATTAAAAAAAAACCTGACCCAAATACCTATTTCTTCCACCTTTCAGTAGAGAAGGAAAAGAAGAAAAACTCCACAAGCAGAAACTAGTGAAGATGCTCTCTTCAGATTTTGTCAGCAAAGCTTTTGCTCTGAGTACAGTTTCCCAAAACCAAACCAAAACATGGTAGCCAAAATGTGAACAAATCTTAAACTGGTTTTACTTTCATATCCATTGTATAGCCAAATTTGGCTAAACTGAATTATGGATGATTAACTATTCACCTACATCACAAATATTTTTAAAAAGATTTTTTTTTTTTTTAAAGCTTTTATTTTAAAGAAAAAACCTTGCTGCTCTTCTTCAGTGTTGTTGTTCAGTAACTGAGTCAGTCCTTCCTTCCTTCCTTGCTTGATGCGATGCAGGGAGTACTGGACGCAACAGTCCTGTGCAATCAGTGCTTGATAAATGAAGGATTAATGATGATTCCTGACTTGGTGTGTGTACAAACAACAACTCCTCATGAGTCAGTTGATTGATTGAGTGATTGATTGATTGATTAATTGATTGAGTGCTTGCTTTGCTTTGCTTTGCTTGCTTCATCAATTGATTCACTTCTCACCCTTCTATCTAACTAACTAATTAATTAAGGCCAGTTGCTAGTCCTGCCAGTTTGCATTAGCAAAACAGAACGAGGGGGGAGGTGAAGGGGACATGTACCAAACCCTCTTATGAAACCTCCAACAAAAATATTGCTGCTAGGCATTGGGTTTCTTGTTTCTTCATTTTTCAAGTGTAGAGTTGTGACTAGTCACCAAATTTCCAGAAATTTATAAATTTATAAAATTCACAAGAGTCTACATGAAGTTCGAGTAGGCAGACCCAAAACATAGAAGGGTGGTTCAAGGGTTTATAGCCAGATTTGGCTAAGTGCTTTATGGACAATCTCCACTTCAGCTAAATGACAACATTGAAAAGAAAAGAAAAATACTGGTTGGGTGCAATCAAAACAAAGTCCCTCACTAAATCTAGTGGATTCCTTTTCTGCCATCATGCAAAGCATTGAAAGAATTACTCAGTAGAAGTCAGAGGATTAGATGATTAGCGATGGGCAGATGATGCTTTGATAGACATCATGCGGACAATTACTCCATCATCTATGGCATTAGGTAGTTGTAATGCACAAGTTGTTTTATAAATGACAGTCTCTCAAGCAAGGTCCTCATTTGGGTCCTCATCACATCATCCCAATTGTTGAGTGATGACTCCTCATACCATCGAACCAATTCTCAAGTGATGACTTGCTCCAGGTTTGCTGCTGACATATGGACTTCATCCATGCAAAATAATTTCTTGCTCGTTACTTTCTCTACCGAACCCTAAACTAAACCCTAAACCCTAAACTTTTTCTAGGGTTTCATCATTATGGTTTCTCATGAAAATTTGTATATCCTTGACCAGCAGTTTAAAAAATCAAAGAAACGGTTCTGACCTTTGACTGACAGTTCTTAAAAACCATAGAACCTCCCAACACTAGTCTTGACCCATTAACATCTATTGAACTAATAATGTGACAAGTTGGGAGAATCATGCATATCTTCATGGATTTTTGGAGTGGTTTTCAAGGGAAGTCAATATGACCTACAACATCAATTCCAAAACAAAGGAGCTAATTCTTCCACTCCACTCAATAAAGTGATTGGCACATTGTGTTATTTACACAAGTACTACTTATTCACAATTTCTTAACATTGTGATTTTATTATTTACACAAGTACTATCTATTCACAACTTTGGCAAGTGTGTTAATTTAGTTGTTCAATTATGTCCTTGTTAGTTCCTGATAAATCAGGTTAGCTTAGTTGTTTGGGCTTTTATTTTAAATCAATTCAATTATGAACAAGGTTCCCAAAAAAATATCCTAATGAAATATAATCTCAATTTGTGTGATCTCAAATCATTTTTGATAATTTGAAATTCCATCACATTCTATTGTTGTATGTAAATTTTCATACATAATATTAATTTTTTATTTTTGGGCGTGAAAGTGTTGAGGTTGGATTCATGTTTTCTTTGCAAGTGAATCACTATTTGATTTAAACTTGATGTACCATTCAAAATATTTTCATGTTATGTTTTGTATGTATAATGACAATGATAAGTGTAAGTGTCAACATAACAATACACATGCCAACTCTAAGACCCCATGATCATTGGTTTCCACCAAAGTTGGGCGAGGATATATAACCTTGGTTCTCAATGTTTGTGAAGTAGTCCAAAATAATCGAGCCAAAGATTTATGGATTCTTTTACCAGCTCTTTCATGAAAACTGTTGCTTCTTTCAAGATCTTGGAATATGAGAACCGGCGGTTCTTTAATTCTGATTTTTTAAAATAAAAAAATCCTGACCTCAACAGTTTTCTGATTTTGAAATATTAAAAAAAATCAGGACTGGTAATTACTAACAAAATCAAGGAGGTACTCACCCAACACTGGTTTCCACTAGGAGTGAAAGTTTATTGAAGTATTGATTGGATGATTGCAACATTCATTGATTGGAGGACTACATGTTTTAGTACAGGAAGTGTGACCATAAATCATGGGTATCAGAGTCCAGAATTTGAGAACCCAAGTTAGGAAATGGTACAAAGGGTTGCCAACTTGCCAGCAGTGTTGACCCAGTTATTAATGATTTTTTCAATGATCAGTTAAATTGATAACCGCCTGGTACTGAATTTTCAAAATATAATAACCTACCTGGATGATAATTGGGTCATCCAGGTAGGTCATGAATCTTTCAATACTAATGCAAAAAATTAAATTTAAAGCAGAAAAAAATAACTTTTTTTTTTTTCTTTTTTTCAAAGAAACCCTTTGAGCAGCATGGATAGACAGAAGTTAACTGGAGGTTATTAATCAATTATTTGATAGCCTACGATTATGCATAACTGATGCGTATTACCCAAAAAAATTCTGATAATTTATCTGGCACTCAATTTTTTTGATATTGATATTGATAACCAATGTGGTCCCCCCCAAAAAAATTCAAAAAATAACCTACCCAGCAATTCTTTTTTAAAAGCAATAGCCAGCCAACACTTGTTGCTAACCCCCAGAATGCAAGCTCATATCAAATTTTGGAGTTCAATTGCTGGTTATTTGCATCCACATTTTTGCTCTTAGTTGATTGATGCCTATTTTCAGCCCAGGAAGATGCAATGCAATTTTTATTTTCTTTTTCTTCTTTTTGGTTTCAAAAGTTTTGCGAATTTTTCCAAAATTTTTGCAACTTTTTTTCAATTTGCACTATAGAAATAATAATAATAATATATATAAATAAAACAAAATAAAATCCAAAAAAAAAATTTTCTTCAAAGTGCAAAAAATTGCCCCCAAAACAAATGATGGCAACATATAATGGACTAGGTAATTGGCAAGAGCTGGCTGGTTACTGAACATAAATAAGGGGGTGTGCCACACTGTGGCCTTTCCATTTACATGAAAAAGTATCATAATGCAAAAAGAAGAATTATGGAAACTCAAATATCACCATGCAAAAATATAATCTTCAAAAACTCCTCTAAAAGAAATCAAAATCCTTCAAAATACTATAACTCTGTAAATAATCTCAAGTTTAAAACAAGCCAAAATATCATCTTTCAAAAATCCTCATATAAAAATAGACCTATTATTATTACCTAGGGGCCAAAATCCCTTAAGCTACTAGACCCTATAATGAATCTAAACACAATATCCTTGCCTTGGTAGTAGGCAAGGCCAACAAAGTGTTGGGGGTAGTGATGCATCCATATACTTGCCCCAACACTGGTTTATATGTGCAACATTGATCCTTGATATTGTTGTTCTTTTTTAATTTTGTGATATAAAAAATTTGACAATTCTTTTCCAAATAATTTTTAAAAAATTGAAAAAAAAATTACACTTTCAAAAAAACACTTTTCAAAAATTTACCCAACTTTTTTTTGTTTAAAAAAAAAACCAACAAAATTTGTTGGAAAAAAAAAGCACTGGCTGCAACCAAGCCATATAATCACAGCTTTAATCTCTTGGAAAGCTTCCAGCATCACTTGTGAGGTTCAACCATGTTTCCAAAAGCTTATAAATTGTTTGTTAGGGTTTCCTTTCTTTTCCATTTGTGGGGTGAACCCCAGTGAACAGATCCTGTTTCAATTTGACTCCTAAACCCTAACCCTAACCCTAGACTACTACTACTACCCAGGGACCCATCATGGGAAGCTTAATGTCAAAAAAACTTCTAAAACATTTCAGAGCTACTTAGGGTTTAGGGTTTATAGTAATACAACAACAGATTTATTTGAGGAGGTCTTAGATTTTGTTTAGTGTTGAGCGGGTAGTAAAAAAGAAACCTGATAACTGATGGTTTTCAGGATGGTCCTCAGAGATATATGATCATGATTCTCACCAAAAAACAAATAACCGGGTATGATATATAACCATGGTTCTAAAAATCTGAGAACCGATGATGGAACTCATGTTGGGTGGTTCTTAGAATAAGGAACAGATACCTGTCGATTATCAACCCAGGTGTTATACCCACTTACTTACCCTCCGGTTCTCAAAATATTCAAAGAACCAGTTTTGGAATATGATTACGGTTTTCAAAAATATGAAAGCGCCAAAGAACCACCAGTTCTTTGTTGGTTCCTTCACGAAACCCGCCGGTTCTTCACATTGGAGAGTGTTCTTCACATGCATTCCCAAACTCTCCAATTTTGGTTTCGGTGGAGATTCATTTTCATTGGGTTCATTGCAATAAAAGGATTGGAACTAGCCTAGTTGTGTCCTTGTGCATAAACATAATTTGAATTCCTCCATTTCTTACATGGCTCGAGGTAATACCACTCTTCACAATCAAATGGAGAAATCACTTTTGTCCAAACCTAAAGACGTCAAATAATTTTGGGGTTACTTGCTATAAACTCCTCAACATATGCACACCAATGTTGAAGCTTGATTTACTCCAAAAAAATGTAGTTCAAAATTCACATGTACCCACACAAAATATTCAATGAAAAAATGGCAAAAATATTAAAAATATTAAAAACTTAATAATAAATGATCGTTGGACAATAATGATAATGAGTCTTATCCAAATTTACACAAATCTCATTAAAAACATATTTTGATGTTGCAAGGTCACATTCAATATAAATAATTGAACATCAATTGTTTATAACCACTTTTGAATTTCAAGGCTTATGAATTCCATCAAATGGAACAATATGAAGTGGTAATTGACAAGTGAGTTATGGAGACTATCACATAAAAATTCAAAAACATGCCATGTGTAACTATGGGTCATTTGAATGATTAGTAATTGGCAACCAATAAATGCCAAAACTTGTTTGTCACAATTGGGATAGTGGATGTAAGTTCAATTCCTCTTGAAATTTTTTGGAATAATTGCATTCAATGTTCTCAACCTATAGCGATTGTCCAAGTGGTGATAGATCATTGGTGCCAAGTGGATGGTGACCATATTTTGGATGTGTGTTTTGATGTATGTGATATTCATACATTAAATACATGGGGGGAAAGTAGTAAAAATTGCTATGAATTTGTCTAATATGCCAACATTGGCCTTCTCTTTTGAACTAATTAACAAATCAACATGTCTATAATGACACTATATGACAACCAATGTAAAAATGGCATGTCATGTAATTTTCGACAACCTTGATTTTCGAGGGGTGTGGAATTATGTTCTTGCCACACAAATATGTGTATGTGTGTTGAATGCAATTAAAAAAAATCCTCAAATTATAGTATCATTATCATTTATTAATAATTGCTAAAAATATGAATGGAATAATGTTGTTGGATTGATGGTCATTTATATGTCAAAGTAGTTTTTAATGATATTTATTTTTAAAAAGGTTGTAATGGAGTTGTAAGTCCAAGCCATATTTTGGGGACAATAGATATCACAATAAACCTCATACCTACCTCATTAATTTTCAACCCTAACTACCTCGTTAGTCATTTGCCCCACCCCCCAACATGGATATGAAAAAATCAAATTAACAATACGTTACTTATCCTTGTCCACGTTACTTATATTAATTCAAATTAAATTAAATTTGAGATTGATGTAAATAATTATGAACTATTGGAAACAATACATGGGAACAAAAGAAGAGGAAAAAAAAGAAAAAAATTGATCACCATTAGTAATGTGAAACAATGCCAAACCCAAGCTGATTAACATCACTTTCGACAAATATTACAAACTTGTGATGCAAATAGCCAAGTTTTCAACTCCCTTCATTGGACATGTGTAATAGGGGTTTAGTTCATGCAATAAAATAAAGCCAAAACTCATATCAAATCACACTAAAAACTATATTTTTTGTTACAAATGTTTATGTGGTGTCATTTTAATAACATATGAATCATGGGAAGTTGTGTTTTATGATTAATATGAATGTTGAAAAATCTAAATTGAATCATTAAATCTTTCGATTTTAAATTTTGATTATACAAAAACACAAGTTTAAAGTTGAATAAATGTTCAATCAAATTTGATTATTTTCATAAAAGACCCCATAGTTGTCATGATATAATTAACTCAAGTTGAAGCTCAATTTTTTTAATAATAAGGGATTATTATACATGCCTAAAAATCATTCAAAATATGGAAATTTCATAATTTCATGTTTTTCCAAAAATCTAAATTTTAAGGTTTATTTGAATTCACAATTCTTTTACAACACAAAAATGTGATGCAATGTATATAGTGTCTAAAACAAAGTTGTAACTTGTAATACAAAAAATTAAACCTCAATATAATTAACAAGATTTATCATGATTTGGAATTATGATCATTTTCCAAAACAAAAGGCAAGAATTTAGCAAAATGTGTATTTTTAAAATATTCATATTTAATTTAAAATGATTAACCAAAAATATGTGATATATTGAAGCAAATATAAGTATTTTTAACAATAATTTTCAAAACACTTCATTCAAAAATTCTTTCCTATAATTTTTTTTTCTTGCAAAGTGATTATAATCCTTCAAAAATAATAAACATGTTGTCTTGTGAAAACAGGGTTTTACCTTATTGGAGTTATTTATTTGCTAAAAGTAGCATCATAATGCATTCAAATTTCAAAGGAAAAAAAAAAAAAATAGAATACTAAATAATATTTCAAAAATTATGTGTTAAACATTAAAGCCTTTCAAAACTAGAATACATGGAAAATGGTTTGTATTGGGATTTGTGTGCATTAAAAAGTTAATGAAACCACTAAATATGTTAAGTCCCACTTTGTTATGTTTATTTTGGTTTTTTTTTCTTGGGCATTTAATATTTTGGCTTATTAATGGCACAATGATATCCAAAATTTTACCACAATCCTAGTACATATTATGTTTATTCTTTCAACGTGAGTCCATAAGGAATGCTTATGATGTTCTAGGGTTCCTTCAATGTATTATGTTGGTGAACAACAATCAATTAATAAAGGTGTAAAATACACATGCTCCATTTCATGATATTTCATTATTCTCAACTAATTGTAAAATTTTCCAATGACAAGCAATTTTGAGGAACTGGCATATGGAAGATTTTGCATAATCCTTTGTATGATTGCTCTTAGACAATTTTTTAAATAATTCTAAAGTCAATCCATACCTATCTCATTTCCAAACTTAATTATCTCACTGAACTTTCCTAATAACTTCCTTATTCCTTTTCCCCACCCACTAGCATGGATATGAAAAGCCAAAAATGAACAAGTGTATTTTCATGTCCATGATATTTATATTGACTCAAATTAAATTTTACATTGACATAAATAATGATGAACCATATATGGGAACATAAGTAGAGAGAAAAAAAAAGTTGATCATCATTAGTAACGCATAGCTGCAAAAAGCCCAAGTTCCAAGTAAAATTCAAATCACAATAAATTTATAGTGTATATCGTAATTTATATTATTTAAAATTACACTTAAAACCAACAAATTGAGATACATAGAAATTTAATTAGAATAGATCTTTGAAATATCATAGTACCTTTTTAGGTTCAACACAAATATTATTTTCACTTTTCCCAAATTTTTTAGGAAAAAAAATACAAAATGTCGAAAAGTTAACCAAATTTGAACCCATGATCAATTCAATGAAGTAATGAAGCCCTTCATTGGTCTAACCAAAAGCATAGCAAGAAACTAATGAAAACATTAAGAATATTATTGAATTTAGTTCTTATATGCTGAAATTTTCAAAATGAGAAATTCAAGCACCAAATCAAAATCTTCAAATTATATTAATTATTTGGCACATTAATGCCAAACCTAGAAAGGTACTACAGTAAATGAAATCTAGTGTGGCTTGTGTCATTAGCCTAAATGTGAACTCTAGAAAATCATTTTGATTTTGGGGCGAAAGCACACTAGGATGTCACAATTTCGATGGATTAAAGTCCTTTTTAAAGTATTTTTCTAATGTAGTTGAAAAATAGTTTAAAATATGAATATTTAAATGATATTGAAGGTAACATTTTTTTCCATTTCCAATTTCAAATCATGATGTTATAATACATATAAAAAATATCACCAAAATTTTTTTTAATAATTATTTTTAAATGCCTAAAAAGGTTTTTTAAATAATTACAATTTCTTGTATCTAAAGAATATGAGAAAAACTACAATTGTGACATCCATGTAAGGTCACTATAATGTGCAAGCACCCTTTGTTGAATTTCCAATTGAAAAAAAAATTCAAATCTCAATGGGATTTCAATATTTCACCCAAGTGTATTTCCCCACAAGATTACCTTCAAGAAATCCCACTCATTAAAGGCTTTCCAACAATATCAAGACCACAATGGGGCATGCCATGGTTTGGGAAATCTCAACAATACAAGCAAAACAAACAAACACAACCTTACTTAATAGATAGATATCAAATCAAGTGTCTTCTTGTACTTGCTTTTAGAGCTTTAAGTTTTCGCTTTGTAAGTTAATTCTAAATTACTAAATATTCTTTGTAGGTGTGCTTGGAGATCCACTTATTTCCCATTTGTAAGTTTCAAGATACTTCTAGTTATAAGGAGTCATAAGCCCAAGTGCATATGTAATCCTTGCCTAAAAGCATGACCCAATAAAAGAAATTTAGAAATCATGAATAGGTATTTTGCTTATGATTGAGTTTTTTCTTGAAAACTTTTTGTACATCAATGGAAAAAACTTATTGCTCACAATGTTGAAGGTGGCCAATAAGTTTTTTCAAAACTTAAAAATTTCAAATATGATTTAATTAGTGCCAAATCCTTCCATGTATTATGGTACTTTAAACAATTGAAATCCATGCAATTTTCACTCAATTGAAAATGTGGTGAAATTATTTACATTACTCATTTGACCTTGTTTTATGGAGTGAATTACCATTAGATACATAATGCCTCCAAAGACACCTATTTTTTTGTATTCACATATTGTCAATTTTCAATGAATTTTTTTTCTTACAATCATTCGACTTCATTGAATTAACTAGTCAATCATTTAAATACTTGAACTAAATGTCAACAACCTAAAGAATATGAAAAGCCAAAAAACTTTGACTTCAAATCTTGGGTTTTCATCAATATTACGTCATCTTAATAATAATGTAACTACAATAAAAGAAGTTGGAATTATGGAATAAGTGGAAGAATGAAGGTTGATCAAATTTTGGAGGAAGAGGAGTTAAGAATGAATGTGGATTTATGGAAGAAATGAAGTTGTGTAAACTAGTGCTAAATAGGTCATGTGACATCTCTAATCATATGATGTAGCTTATTATCAATTGAAAGGCCTAGTGAGTATATCCATGTTGAGGGTTGGCACATTAATATCTATGTATTGATGATTGACAAATATGAATACCATAATCCATAATGACCTTCATGGTCTTGAATTTTGAAACTAATGGTTCATAACAATATATTCCTTTTGATCAACTATTGCATTACAACATCAAAAGACTCTAATTATTAATTACTACACATCCATGTTCAATGGAACATTGTGCTGACAATTTGATTAAATGCAAGGCATAATGGACACGAATGCCAACATTGAGCTTTATGAATGGGTATAACATAATTAACTTTAGGATTGTGGCACCATTGTCAAGTTTTCTTTGGTAATTTTATATCATAAAAATATTGTTGTATGTTTTGCTTGTGTTGTTCATCCCTACTTCTCCTAGGCCTAACTACTTCATTTGTTTCTCCTACACACCTACATGGATATGAAAGGCACAGTAGCATGTGCCTTTTCATATCCATGTTACATATATTAAAGTAATTTAATAATATACTTCTTTTAAGCCTATCTACATAACTATATCATTTATGTTTAATTGAGTTTCATTATAGTGAAAATGGTTAAGCACATGGTGGATGGGGACCAATTGCTATGGATATGAATTATTTCACCTTTTAACATGATACATGGAAATGAATTCACCATGTAGTGAATTCAAAGTCTTATGAAAAAGTACTTAAATGTACATTTGGGTGCATTCTCCTTTCTAGGAGCCACCTTTGGCATAACCAACACTTAGATTTGAAGGTTCTATGCCTTCAAAATGAATGTGCATTGTTAAAATCTTGTAAATTTTTTGCATAGATCTTTTCATTATGTATTTTGTTATTAAACTCCTTATCAAGGATGATGATAACAATAATAGGAGATGCAAAAACACAACAATGTGTCTATAACTTGTCTTTTGTTACTTAATGGATTCCTAAAAGCTTTGGAAATTTGTATTTATGACATTTATGGGAATTTTTTAAAATAAAACTTTCACATAATAATACAATGCAACATTTTTCTAGGTCATAAGATTTTTATTTTTTTTACTACTTGTAAATCATGATTTTGAGAATATTCTTTTAGATTGACCAATCATATTGTGCCACATCATCAATTTGATTGTTTTATCCATTCCTTATAAATATTTTGTGAAATTGGGGCTAGTCGTTTTAATAAAGAAAGTGGACACACTTTCATATTTTAGGGTTGTAAGTTTCCTATCAACATAAGTCCCACATTATAAATTATTATGTAAAAAGTTTATCACATGACCAATTAATCAAAATTTGAAATCCAAATGCATTTTTTGTTTCATTTTTTGGTCAAATAATAAATTAATATTTTTGAAAATAACTTTCAAACAAAATTCATCAACATCAACTTATTTGTAGGGAAAATGTATTTGAAATTTACTTATGTTTCAAAAAATAGACTTATTTTGATTACCTCAAATTGCGTTTTAAAATATGAAGTTAAATAAATTCAACAAGTTTTTAATGCATTTATTTATGGGGCATTTTCAATTTGAATCTTTAATAAAATATAACTTTTTTCTTTTGATTTTTTCTCTTTCATAACTTGGTTTTTAAATAGGTAAATTATTTTTATCAACTGAAATTTGGTTCAAATTATTAAGAAAATAATAATAATAATAATAATTATAAAATATTTTGATTGATCAAGTCACATGTTCTCAACTACATGATTTTACTTTCTTCAAAAGTGATTTTATAACCCACATTTACACCACTTGATAAAATTATTGAAGAAATATTTTATAATATCTAATTTGAATTTGGGAAAAATTCAAAGAAATATTTTAATTGCTTTTTAAAACTATTGATACTTGTTACAATACTTAAACATCAATAAAACATTTCATAACTATAGTTTCCAATTATGTTCAACAATATTCATACAAAGTTATTAATACCTATTCAAAATTTAAATTTGAGTTTCAATCATACTTAATTTTCACATTTAAACCAAATGATATAAACAATACATATATGTAAAAATTAACATCTTAAAGATTAACCACATGTTATGTGTTAAAATAAATGGAAATAATTACATCTAGGAACATCAAATAGATGTTCCTATATGTAAATCATTAATCAAATAGGTTTTCAAATATTTTAAATTAATTTTATTAAAAATCTGAAATATAATACAATGCATGACAAACCCAAGGGCTAATATATTACTTAATCATTTGAAACATATTGGTAAGACAATGTGACATGGAATGATTACAAATTCCAGAATGACTAAACAATATCACAAATGATCATAAATATTCATATACTTATCATAGATAACATTTTTTCAATCCATGTTTAAAATCTTCATACTATCATGATTATGTTTTATTTTGTAAACTTGGGCTTTGTGTTGTTTCACATTACTAATGACAATCAATTGACATAAGGTCAAAAGTTAATATATTTAAAGGTTATTTAAATAAATTATTTAAAAGATAATTATTTACCAGATATTTGTCATCCATGATCATATTTAGATTGTTCATAAAATCATTTCCACTTCCATTAATTATAGAATATGATATTTGATTTTCACCTATTAAAACATTAAAATTTCTAGCACCCATGATGTCTTTTTTGGTGCCCCTTGTTGTCTCAAAAGGAATTTTTTTGGTGCTTTTCCAATGTTCCCTAATGACCTTCCTACCATGTTTCCCAATGACCCTTGGTTTGAAATTTTAAAAAAATAAAACATAAAAAATTCAACCCTAGTGCCCACAAGGCCCCTATGTACTTCTGGATGTCCTCCAACATCATATCCAATGCCTTCAACCCTCAATGTTTTGGTGCCTATTGTTCGAAAAGAAAATTTTCATGTCCAACCTAGCACCCTTAATGTTTTGAACATCCATTTCCAACCCCCTTGTTATTGCTTAGTGTGATGTGGTTGTCCTTTGTTAGCATTCCCATTTCTTTTGTCATTCCCCATCTTTGCTCAACCTTGGTGTTGTTTGGGTGTGTTTTTATTGTTGATCAAACTTGTGTCATTCCTAAACCAAAACAACACACCAATTTGAATTTTGAAATTTGACTGAGGATCCTTGGATTTGGGAGCGTTTGCTAAGTCAACATCCTACCTTTGGATGTCATTTCAAGACCCTGACCTAACAACAATCATAATAATTTAAAAGTTCAAGAAACTTTGGGAAAATTAGATGAGTCCAATTTTCATTAATTTAAAAAGAGACCAAAGTTGAAGTGAAAAATATTATATTGATTTGAATAAAAAAACGAGGAGGAAAAAAAATGTTTACCCATTCCAAAGAAAAGGTGGTAAGAAAGGGCAAATTCAAATGTCCACCCCCAAGTCATGTGTGGACATCAAATTAAAATATTATTAGATGTCATTTCCCATTAAATATTAATGATTTTGATGTCTAAAATGAATTTATTAAGTCCATTTAATTTCATAAACATAACATTGATCAAAATAATGTAGACTTGTCAATACAATTGATAAAATATTCTAATGAATATTTCATTTTCAATGTTGATTTGAATATGTTTCTAATTTTGATTAAAAGGTGTTCACTAAAATATTACAATTTTTACAAAATTTATTGGTTTTTTTTAGGTTTAGTATAATTAATGAAATATGATTAATTGAAATTTATTATAATTTCTTTAATTTTCATTAAAACCATTATTGAATTGAAAATTAAAAATATTATTGATTTAAAAATTAATAATTTAATTTGAAAATTATAATTATAATTTTTTTATTTGTGAATTAATTCAATACAAATTAAAAACAACCATCATGTTAAATTCAGTATTACCATGTGTTCAAATTATGAACATTATGAAAATTAATCAATATCAAGTTCATTAAAAACATTATTGATATAAATGTGTTTTAAAGGTTTAAAATGCACTAAGACATGTTGTTCCTTTCATATGAAAGTAAACATTAAAATTTATGTCATCTAATATAATTTGAAATTATGATGTGTAGGTCAAAAATTCAATTATTATCTAAAATTCATTTTTCAAACCATAAATAATGTATTATTTAATATGCCATTGAACTTCAAAATGTAGTTGTTGAATGAAAAGATGAAATACAAATGCACTTGAAGGTGAGTTAAACACTTTTAAATAACAACATGCACAAAGGAATTTCAAAGTTTTCAAGACCTTGGTTTGATACATAGTGATAATAGGCTAAGAAACATGTGAGTTAGGATTTAATGTATGTAATTGATTTAACCAAAATATTAAAAATTTGAGTATTATAGAATTTGAAATCAAAAGCCAAACTTTGAACACCTTTCAAATATGCAAAAATTGAAAAACAATTATAATTAAGAAATTAAAAATTGTTATGATCAGCTTTTATGGTTTTTAAAGTCTTGCCCATTTCAATTTGGACCAAATTTGCAAGCTTTGGGGCATATGCACTAATGAATGGCTCATTTTTTAATAAAAAAATAGTCCACACAAAGTCCATGTTATAATTTTAAATTGATGGTAACATTGGTTAAGTCATAATAAAGTCCATGTATCAAAAACAATAAAGTCCATATTAATGGAAACCCACTTAGATACCTCAAAAACCTTGGCTTTGGTGAAAACAAATTCAAATACAAATATATATATAATAATTAAGGACTTATGAAAATAAGGGCCAATTTTGATAACATAAAAGTCCAATACTATGAGATGGTTAAAGTTTTCAAGATAAGGTTTTCAAATATGAGTTTTTTAAATAGTAAAATTTGACATACTTAGTCACTCCAAATCATTTGGATTGGAATTCTATGTCAACATCATAATTTTACAAACCTTTAATCAACATATCAATCCCCATTTTTTAATTACAAAAGTCCATAGGTAAAAGTGAGTGAATTTTTTTCAAGAAATGATTGTACATATGTTTTCATAATCAAGTTGATAATCTTGAACCAAGTCCCAATTGGAAAATTTGACACTATATGTTTTGCTAGGAGATAATAAAACAAAATGGGTACTACGAAAACAAAAAAATGACACAAAAGTGAGCCACTCATTTGTGCATCTACCTTTTGGTGTATTGCTTACAAACTTTTTTTTTTTTTCTTCCTTTATTTTTTGCTGTTTTTTTGCTTTTTTTTTCCTTCTTATAAAACTATTGGTGCAAAATTACAATAATGAAAATGTTTTGTTTTTTCATAAAGGTCTCTTAATTTTGGTTTCACATTATAATAACATGCCGACTATTTGTTGAGAATGTTTTGATGGTTTTATATTCAGTGTTGTGGTTTCAAATGAAAAGGTGACATATGTTTCACTTGCCAAAAAGCTCTCATGTTGTTTAGGAGAGTTGTCAACAAAAATGAAGTTGACAAACCCTTTTAATGGAGTTTTCCAAGCAAAAAAGAAAAAAATATTGTTGCCAAATTCTTAGCCCAAGAATTATTGGCAATATTTCAATCTTAAATTGCAATTGAACACATATTTAGTGTTGTTGATATTTAACTTCATTATGCCAATGCAAGTTGGGTTAAATCTAGTTTATATCCAATTATTGATATCTATAAAAATTGGCTTTGTAACACATGACCATAAACTGTAATTCATGGGCAAAAAATGGTGGAAAAGAATACTATGGAATGGATGCCAACCTTATTCATGAGATTGTTGAAGAACACTTTGATTAGATTATAGTTCATGAAGGTTGAACTTGCACAATTCACTTGGGAACTTTTGTAGTGTTGCAAGTGTTATTAGGGCGAAAACATGGTTAGGTGGCTCAAAAGTGGCATTTGAGAATTTATAATATAACACCAGCAATTTGTTTTGCAATTTTAACAATTATCAAACCATAAATTCTATAATTATCCCCTATGTTTTCAATGATAAATATTAATAAGCCAACCTTTGAATATCCCTAAACATGTGATTGATAAAAAAATCCATGCAAAAGATCAAATTTTTTAATGTGAAATGGATTTTAAAGGATAAAAATTTACAACAATCACATCATTTTAAAATTATAAAAAATAAAAACATATATATTAGGAAAATTTCAATGCAACCTCACTAGTAAATTTTTCATTTGACGACATTTTGTTTTTCTTTTAAAAACATTTTACACTACTTTGACATTTTTTTGTGTCCACATTTTTCATTTTTTTTGTGTGACAAACGTAGTGTTGTCATTTCAAAAGTCCATTACGAGTCCATAATCTACTTATAATTCATACAAAAAAATTATGATGTTTCCCATTAAAATCTATGACAACATGAATAATTAAAAAATTAACAATGTTAATTTTGAATATGGTTTTAAATTTTACACTTGTACATAATCTAGAAAAATTACAAGTGTGATAATCCAAACTATCCCCCTATTCATGCTTTCACCCATCATAAGTTGAACTTGCATAATTTAAATTAATTTTAGTGTAACACACATACAAAGTTTTTTGAAGTTTAAATTAAAATCTATATGTTTTATAAATCAATTAAAAGATAATGCTATTAATATTGAAATTATGTTGGTATGAAAGCACAAAATTCAAATTGTTTCTACTATTGCAATGTTCCAACACTTGTGTATTATTGATAGATCAAATTGGTACCCATATTTCAAACCAAAATTTGTCCAAGGATCTTCCTAATGCCAATTTGCTTACAAATCTTGAAACATGGACCCAAATGGTGTCAATAAAATGTGAAACACATACCCAACACATGTTCAAACATGCTCCATGCATGTGAAGTACCAATGACTTGTGTGATGAAAAATAATTAACATCTTTTAATTAATATTTAAATGCCCAATATCATCCAGGTGATGTTCACAAATTTTTTATGGTTATTTTAAGTGTAGATGTTCCCTTTTTCATATTTGATTGGTTTCACCAATATGGAGGACCAAATGTCTTTTGTAAACAAACTTTGGATCCAAATGATTGGTTTTATTTATGAATCATAGCCTTTCATAATTGAATTCATCAATTCACAAATCCGAGTTGAGGGTCTTATGGATGTTAATAGGAAAAAAAACTAGTTTTTAAATGATTAGCTGACTTGTAACATTAACATAGGCCAGTAAAACACATTTGAGCTACCTCTTTATATAAAGTTCAAAGAAGATAAATTGGGTTGTTGAAAGTTTCATACCTTATATTGGAATGTTTTAACACCCTTTAAATGCAAATGATCAAAACAACAATGCGAAGTGCCTAATAAATTTTGGTTTGAATTTGTCACCCAACACCCCAATATACATTTTGGGTGGTTGAATGTGGGTTGGGCTTCCAAAAAGGTGTCAATCACACCTACAAAGAATTTCAAAGCTTGTAAATTAATTATTGTAAAACAGTTGGGTCTTGAGAAAAAACGCGAGAGATTGGCAAAGTGGCAATGATTTGTGTTTGCAAGGTTTAGTCTTAGGAGTACCAATAGTTGCACAATGTAATCATCATTTTGCAATGAAATTAGGAAGTCTTGAAGAAGAAACAAAAATATGAAAAGAACATTGGGAACATGTGGTTGTAAAAATTTAGACTATTTAAAGATATGGTTTTAAATATTCAAGGTCATAATAATAAGGTTTTGAATTTTAAAAACCTTTGTTCAATTGAAGGCCCCTTTTTATGTTAACATAATGGTGAAAATACACCACAAAAAAAACTCAATTACATAATTGCTATTTATTTTTATTTTTTCCAAAAATTTGGAGAAGATTTATAATAATCTAAAAAAAAAATTAACAATTTTAAATAAGTTTGATGTTGGAAAAATTTATGGGTTTAAGGTTGTAGTTATTATAATTATTTTTAAAAATTTATTCATTAAAAGTAGCCCTTTTTTCTTTCAAAGTTGTGATCTCAAAAATTTCAGAATTTTTTTTGTGACTTTTCTTGAATTTACATGATGTTTCCAAAATTTTCCAAAAATAATCACCAAGTTGTAAAAATTCATCACAAGAAAATAATAATAATAAACTTTGGGGGGAACGGGTTTATTCCAAATATCTAATACCAGATTTTCATCAAATTATGTCAATTTTACTTCTACAAAGGAAATGAAAGTAAAATATATTCACACATCATATGTTAATATGGTGGTGGTGAATGTGGCCAAAAATATTTTTGTTAACAAAACCCAAAAATAAAATAGAAAAAAATTAAAATTTTGAAAAAAAAATTAAAAATTTTCATGGCATGTAAATTTCTCAAGGAATGTCATGAAAAAATACATTTTTGATTTGATGACCCAAAACAAAAAAAGGTGTTGTATGATGATGTGACACTTTAATGTATGTCATATTAACTTGGGGCGTCCATTTTAGCCAAATTTTGTTTGTGTGATGTGATTTCTTTGGACCTGTAGGTCTTGTTTATTGAGCTTGGAAGAATGTACTTTGTGACTGGAACAAATCAAGAAAGAGGTGTTATGTGAACACCACTAGTGAAATTAAAACAAGTGGGATAGAGATATCTTTGTGAGTTGTGTGGTCTCATCTAATCACTCACACCAAAAAACGAAACAGATGGGTGATTCAGTTTGTTGTTACCCCCCCTCCCTGCAGATTGACATGCTCATTTTCTTCCACTCTCTTTGCAATTGGATCCAGAGACAACCTTAGAGACATTAATTACTGCTGCAGTTGCACAGAATATGATTAATTCGTTGCCCAGTTAGCATCTTAAACTCTACTTGAGAATCAACAAAACTTTAACGATGGAACCCAATTACCATTAGATTGCATATAAATGAGTATCATCATTCTACAATTATGTGAAGAATATCCATGTTAAAAAAAATTAATTGTAAATTATTTAGTGCATCATGAGACTATCCAAAATGATTTAAATATAATTTCACTAATTTTTTTTAATTAACTACTTTTTTTTTACCAAAACCATACAAGTTGCATATTAATCAATTTTTGTTGAATTTCATTGAAAACTTAATGAATTTAGGCAATTTCAAAACTCACAATTCTTTTTTGTGCAATTAAATGAGTGTGTGTGATTTTGATAAAAAAAACCATAGAATTTGGTATCAATTTTTTTGTGAGGGGTATGTAATGTTTCACCACCATTATTGACAACATTCTTGCAACTTTCATTCATGTTTGTTGAACTTGGATTTCAAATCTTTGAATTTTTATTCAATATTTTAAAATTTTGAATATAGTTTTTTGAACTTGGAATCAAGTTTTGTGAACTTTGAGTCAAGATTTTGGTCAAAGAGTCTTTTCACTTGATTAACAATCTCATGTATCATGTTGATTTAGATTCTTGTCAATGCGTTCATTTGAATTTTCATCATGTTTTGGTTTAATGCCATTAACTGAATACCAATTATTATTTCAACACGTAAAGCTAATCACCTATCAAGCCATGAGAATAGGGTTATAACCCACATCCACTTATTTTGATCTACACGAAGGGCCTCCAAATCTACCTAATCTAATTGCTCCAATTGATCTAAAAATGCCTGAAAGCAACAACTTTTCTTTGAACATATAAGCAAATTCACATGTTGCAAATTCATGCACCACACCAACCATAAGCTTCACAATTTGAATATCTTATCTACCATTGTACAGAATTGTCATTCGTGGTAACCAACCCTGTCTTTCATCATGGATCCAATCAATTTCATTGAAACATGTTGCACATTAATGTAATACGCCAACCATAAACTTCACAATCAAAATTTGTTCTTTTTTGTAATGTAGAATCATCATGTGTGATCCTATTAATTTCATCAAAACATGTTGCAAATTCATGCACCACATCAACCATAAGCTTCACAAATTGAATATCTTTTCTACCATCGTACATAATTATCATGCATGGTTACCAACCTCATTTTTCCTCGTGGATCCTATTGATTTCATTGAGACATGTTGCACATTCATGTGACACACCAACCGTAAGGGTAGATGCAAGCTATGGTGGTTCATTGTTGTAATAAAACGGTGTTTTTTCCTTGTGTACCCTTTATTCAAATGCATATGATGATTAATATATCCATAGATTTATTAATTGGGACTTGGATGTAGACTAATAATTTCATTATGAAGAGAATTATGTGGTTATTTATTGATAAAAAATTCATTTGTTAGTAGTATTGAACTTTTGAAGTCGAAAAATATGGACTGGTCCTTTGACTACAACATCACAAAATGGAAAATTTTATATTGATTCACATTCCACATTTGTTATTAGGATTCAATATATAATGTAATACAAGATGATAAATTCATATGAGGATTTTGTTTTTTGAAAACCTTAACTATTTAATAGTTAGAGACTTTTGAGTGGTTAAAATTTGATCATATTTTCACATAGATTTGAAAAGGTTTGTAGGTGATTGAACATGTATTATTCAAATTTTAGAATAATATCATTTTTTAAAATAACAACCATGTCCATTTGAATCATTTTAATGAATCTTGTATGGACTTGTAGGGAATGTAATTTTTATTGATATTGAGGCACCATAGCTTGCATCTATCCATAAGCTTCACAATCAAAATCTCTGCTCTCCTATCATACATAATCATCATGTGTGGTAGCCAACCTCATTTTTCCTTGTGAATCTTATTGATTCCATTGAAACATGTTGCACATTCATGCACCACACTAACCATGAAGTTCATGATCAAAATCTTTTCTCTCTTGTCATATAAAATTGTCATGTGTGGTAGCCAACCTCATCTTTCCTTGTGGATCCTATCGATTTCAACAAGACATGTTACACATCCATGTAGCACACCAACCATAAGTTTCATAATTAGAATCTTTGCTCTTTTATCATACATAATCAACATGTGTGGTAGCCAACCTCATCCTTCCTCACCAATCTCATTGATTCCATCAACACATTGTACAATCATGCACCACACTAACCATAAGCTTCAGAATCAAAATCTCTTCTCTTTTGTCATATGGAATTGTCATGTGTGGTAACCAACCTTGTCTTTCCTTGCAGATTTTATCAATCTCATCAAGACTCCTTTGATTCGCTCATGTAAAAGTCAAGTATTGAGGTGTCTATGACCCATTTGAACTTTGTGTAATACTTCAAAAATCCCAAAGAAAATTTATATTTCTTTAAAACATTAACCAACCATGAAATCTTGCACAACAAAATATTTGAATTTAATATTTGCCTCAATAATCATGAAGTTTTCCACATACATTGGAGTCTTCACAAGAAAAGAAACCAAGAGGAATCACTCAAATATTGACCTCAAAACCATTGCCATTTAGGTGGCATCTACAATGCAAAAAAAATTTACTTACAAAATATCCATATAATGTGAGCAAAAGATTCCAATTTATTTGTGGAAGGGGGTGGGTAAAACATGGTGAGGATAATACCAAGTCATCATTTTTTTAAACCTATGAACATTTGTTTATCTTGATATTTGATTTAGGGTTTTTAAAAATTGTTTGTAATGAAAAAAAACATTGAACAACTCCAATTTCTTTTGTCATTTTGTTTATTTGCTTGTTCCCCCCCCCTCCTATTACATCAACATTGTTGTCATCATCTCTTCCATCTTTTTTTACCTAATAGGGTTGCCAAAACTGATGTAACACCCCCATTTTGCACCAGTTGTCACGTCAATGTTAGTTTGGATGCATCAATTGATTCTATCCATCAAATCAAAGTCAACCATTTATTTTTAGCCATGAAAAATTTATAGTCAAATTGGTTTTAGCAACTGAAAATTTTTGGTCACCAATTTTCAATCACCAAATGTGGCGATTGAAAATTTTGATCATTGAATTAAGCAATTGAAAATTGTTAGTGACCACCTAAATATTATTTTGATCACAACCCAAAAACCATTTTGATCACAACTAAAAAAACATTTCAATCATCGCCCGAAAAACATTTCAATTACTATTAAGAAAATTTCAATTGTTGAATCAATGATGATTCAATCTCCAACATTGATCCAATGAGAAAAGAAATTTCAATCCTTGCCCAACATCTTTTATCATTGCTTGAAAATTTTAATCACCAAATCAAACAACCATAAAATTTTGGTCATTTTTCGAAAAAAAATCAATCACTATTTCAATTCTTTAAAAAAAAATTTAGTCAACCGATTAATGATGGTGGCTTAATTTTCAACCATTCATCCAACAACTAAAATTTATTTTCAATCATTATTGAAAATGTTTTTGGTCACGAAATGGGGGGACCAAAAAACTTCAATTTAAAATTGGGTGATTGAAAAATTTTAGTCACCAAAATTTTTAGTCACCTTTCGGAAATTTCTTTTGGTTGTCACCCAAATTTTTTTATAGTCATTGCTTAAATTTTTTTGGTTTTTACACAAAAAATTTAGTAGATTAAATGATGGTGGTTTGATCTCCACCATTAATCCAATAAAAAGTTATGATATTTGGAACAAAAAAAATTGATCTTTTCTTAAATAAATATTGGTGGTTAGTTGAAGGTGTTTTAGTAACCTCATAATTGTGGAATTGAACACATTTCAATCACCCTTAATTTTACCATGGGTAGCCTAACTTGGGTTTTGATCTAAGTTGATGTTATGTTAATGTAAGTTGACCCTATTTTAATGTGATGATGGGCAACATTATCGTCCAAATTGATGTGACATGTCATGGTAGACATTGTGATGTTGTGACAACCATGTTGGCTAGAATAGGGTTATGATTAAATATTACACTTGTTAATACAAATCATCGTTTGGTTGTTTGGAGAATGAAGGAAAATACCCATTTTGTGTTATTTCAATTGAAACATGGGCAAAGACATTTTTAATCTTGAAATCTATGCAAAGGGTAAACCAACTTCCAGACCTTGTTTTATTATTATAATTTGTGTGCAAATTAAATACTTTTAGTCATGGTTATGGTGGCAAGCTAAATGGGCTCAAATGCACGCATCACTTGCTAGCATAACAATTTGTGAGCATTGATTTAAAGAAACTACATCCAACAATATTTTCTCAAGCACAATGACATGGGGTTGTGGATTCAAGACTTCATTTTCATGTTCTCTATCAATAAGGAGGTCAAAAGCTCCATGGTACTTGGAAGCTAAAACAATATGGGTCTATGTCGTGGGTGCCAAACATGCCATTAAGATGGAGCTCATTGTAGCTAGTGAAATATTTGAAGAATTTGGTTGGTTTTTTAATTTGTGGCATTTTTGACTATTTGTAGGGTCTAAAAATGTTTGGAGTGAAGAAGGTTGAAAAGGTTTTTCCCATTGGCACTACCTTTACCATAGTGGGTGAAGTAATACAAAAGTATCATGCGTTGATTTGAATTCAAAAACCACACAAGAGTTCATTTTATATGACCCTAAAAAACATAAAATTACTAATAATGAACTTAAGCAAATGATCAAGATGGTGCAAATACCTTTCAATAGTTGTCATTCTTTTATGGGTTATATTTGATCACTTTACTAATGCCAACTTGGGACATATGAAATGTAGGAAAAGGTAGAAGGCAACAAAAAAATAGCAAATGCAATATATTAAACTATTTTGACAAAATGTAACAAAAAATGATACAACCGAATTTCATAAAAATCATGGAGACTAGAGAGAAATATTGTGGTGGCAATTTTTCAAGATCCTTTGTAATGGTGGGATCACATATCAAATACAATAATAGAGCATTAATCCTAACAAAGTTTATATGTTAATATAACTATGTAATGTTGGTATTAATATAGTTTTTTTCTCTTAGTTGTAATTTTACCATGATTCAAGCTTTGGCAAAAAAAAAATTAGATTCTTCACATTGATGGGCTAGACTTAGTTGTAGTCTAGAAAGGGTAAATAAATGCAATATTTTGTGAGAGAATTGTTATCAATGAAAAAGGTCGAATAACTTTAATGTGTAGTGTCATTTTAAGATTCTTGGTTAAGGCTAAGATATTTGGTTTTCCATGGCACTTGAAATGTATTTTCAAAGTGAACCATAATTGGAAAAAGCTTAGTTGGATCAATTAGGACATGGGTGAGGTGAAAGTTTTTTTTAGGGGAGAATGGAAACATGAACATTAGGTTTGAGTTGCAAGCTAATCTACCAAATTTTTTTTCCCCATTAATGTAGTTTTAGTGGGTTACATTTGTGGTTTTATTCTTAACTCTCCAAAGGTTTTTTGAAGATCAGGATCATGCTACTGTTTCCATGAAAGATTCCAAATCTCTTGGCTTTTCAACATCTAACCTAATGTTGTTTACTTTTGTGAAAGTAATACAACTATGTAAAGCATGAATATTATTATGCAAATCATGTGTGATTTTGTTGGTTTCATCTAGTGAACTTCATGTATGTATTAGTCTCTAGTGAACTTTTAAAGGAATCTCTTTTTGGTTGTAATAAAAGATGTTGAACATTGATCTTCATGGGAAGATAATAATTGAATTAACTTGTTTGTTCCAAATCTTGGTGAAATAGTTTGCATTTTCAAACCTTTAATTGTTCAAATAGGTTTTTATGACGGAATGTTGTTTGGAATAATTTGGTGTTTTTTTAAGGATGTTTTTAGGTGTTGGAGCTTGCTAGAATGCGAGTAGAGATAACAAGAAAATTAGGATTATTTTGTGCCATATTTAATTGGTAGGAATGATAAATAGTTGGGAAATCTTTTATTAGGTGTGACAATTTGACATGGTAGAGTGCTTCCCAACATTCATTCAATGTGGTTGCTTAATAAAGTAGGAAGGGGAAAACTTGCAAAAGTTAAGAAATCAAAAAAGGTAGGTAGGGGAGAGAAGTAGTGAGAAAAATAATGGACATTGTTTTTTTGGTTGAGTTTTAAAAGTTTTTGCTACTAGATTAGTCATTTTAGGTGATGGTCTTGATGCCTTGTGATGTGGATCATGTGTTCATGACCATACCCAAACATTTAAAAAGGTGTCTTTCAATACCTTTATTTTGATTTTGATGAAAGTCATTCTTGGCATGATGTAGTCTTCATGTATTTTGCTTTGTAATCCAAAAATACCTCACTATTGATTCATTTCAATTGTGGTGTCTTAGAATATTGTATAATTTTTCATTTTGAGACCTAGATTTTTTTGTTACATGAAACAATTTAATGTGAAAATGTTGATGCAATGTAGGCCATTAAATAGGTGTGCATAATTGTTTTTCTTTTTTGGGTTGTTTATGTTGCCATGGGTTCATGTAATCATGTTTTATGTTGAATTTTATACAACTAGATTACATAATGAGAACATGTTACATAGGAGGAAGTCCTTTGTGGAGAAGCTCATCAATTGGTTTTTCTATTGAATGTGAATAAAGAATTTGTATTATTTGTGTAGAGAACATACTTGATTTCATCCAATTTAAAAACCGTAAACACTAAATCCAAAGTTGAGTGTGAACACCCTTAGTTTGCTTGAGAGTAGGGGTTTTATGGGGTCGATAGTCATGTGTTTAGTTTTTCATTAGCTTTTACTGAATATAGAAAGTTGGTGCAAATTGTGACGGTGACTTGGAAATATGACCTTTGTAACCATAAAGATTGGTCCTCGCAACTTTGATGGGTTGTTCCTTACATTATGTATTTCATTGTTTATTCATAAGCTTTTGTTGTTGACTAACCTTCACCATGCAAAAACTTATTCATTATTTTAAATGTTAAGGGATTAAAAAAAAACTTTGAATAAGTAAATGAAAACATTTGTGCCACGATTAAGAATTTGCTTCTTTATTTTTAAATATGTTTTTAATTTGTACATTTTTTTGAACTTTTGTAGCAAGTTAATAATAATTATGGAGGTGTTTGCATCTTTGCTTCTATGTTATTAGATGAAATGGATTAATGATTGACTAACACATAGTTCTTGAAAGCTTAATCTTGCCATATTTCCTTTCACTAACACACTATTGTTACCTCAATATCTTTTTTTTTTTACCTAATTATCAAATCAAAAAGTTGAAACAAAAAACAACAATTAGATTGGGACGTTACTAATTAGACAAAAGATGGTGAATGAGATTGATTACTTTGTTCCCATGCCTTGAACAAAATTTGGTGAAGAATTTTGAAACTCAAATCTTTAATCATCTTGCAAACCCTAACCAAAACCCTAAACCTTAAAACAAAATTTTGAAAATGGTGTTATTTTTGGTTGTGTAAAAAAAAGAAAAAAAATTTCCAATTGCTATATTTAGTTCCAATGTGTAGTCAAAAATATGGAAAGAAGATTAAAAATGTGGTCTTTATATTTGGTTTATAGCCATATTTGGCTAAATCTTCCTACAGATGATCATCACTATTTTTACACCTTCCTATGGATGATTGTGACTTAGGCTACATACAAAAATTCTTAAAAACCAGAAATTAAACAACTGTTTACTTTTTCCCTAATTCCAAGTGAATGCTTCTCTAATTAACAATGGTAATGATGCATCATGAGTCATGATTGTACATGCATGTCTTTTGACCATATGAAGACTTTCAAATCCCTAGGCTTGTAAACCTATGTGATGGTTGGTAAACAAAAACTCGCATTATAATTGGTTTAATTATTTTAGGTGACATTAAGCATAATTAGTAGTGAATTAAACCCATAGCCACTTTCAACTTGCAAGCTTGTTATTTGTTTGATTAATATGGTTAAATCATATGTTTGGTGGTGATAAGTATGGGTGCCAGCAGTGTCACACCCAAGAGTTAGCAGTTTTATAATAGGATTGTGATTTGTGTTTTGAATAACAAGCTTAGTTTAAGCAACTCTAAACTAATTGAGTTAAAAGTAATATTATGTAATGAGAATAAAGTTTTAATTTAATGTCTTTCCCTCTTAACATGAGGATGGTTCTAAACATTGTGACCTTAAAGAAAGAGGTATATCATGTTGTTTGTGTCTACATAGCAATGATCAACCTTTTTAAGATTGAATCTTCTGCACATAATTATTATATAAATGTAGTATGACATGAGGTTTGTCTTTTGGTTTTGTTACAAGGCATGGACTGGCATTCTTGACTTGGGTGTTCAGAAAATAAATAATATGGGTTTTGTGTTCATAACCACAACAAAGTCATAAAGGGAAGTTGCTACCAAGGGTATTCAATACATTAGAGTGGTTACTTAAAATGCTATCCCAACTCTGGGATACCTAAATTTCAGCCTCCAAAAGGGTGAATAGGGCGCTGGGCTTTAGGTACCCATGAGCAAAGATGGGGTATTAGTCTAGGCAAAATGGGTTAGCAAAAGAATGTGACCGCCCAAGTTTATTGGTACCCATGATTAAAGAGGGGGTATTAGTCTAGACAAAAATGGGTGAGCAAAAGAAAGTGACCACCCAAGTTTACCCATGATCAAAGAGGGGTATTAGTTTAGGCAAAAATAGTTGAGCAAAAGAATGTGACCACCCAAGTTTATTGGTACCCTTGATCAAAGAGGGGGGTTATTAGTCTAGGCTAAATGGGTGACCAAAATAAGGTGACCATCCAAGTTTATAATTGTTTTGGCTTTGACATTGATTGCATGAGATCATGAATTTTTTTTAAGAAAAAAAGTCTAAAAGAAATTGCATATTAACTTGGCGAATTGGAGTGCAAAAGAACAACACAACAAGAAGGAAAAAATGGAAAAGAAAAGCATGAGTATTATAAGAAACATATATAAACTTCATATTAATGAAGGTAGTTTGTTTGTTGCATTGCCGAAAGGGAACAAATTACACATTGGTGTAGGATTTGGCTTGAACTTGTTGTGTGTTAATAAATTGACATCCAACACTATCAAAATTAACAAAGTCACATACACATGTGAAAATGTACACACACATATATTTTCATGTTATAAACTCATTTGAAAACTATAGGAATCCAAATTCAAACCAAACATAAAATGAATAAAAAAATTGATATCAATTGTGTTTTGAAATCTCATACCATAAAAGATGAGAATTCAAATTCACACCTTGGAACTAAACCCCCAAACTCATAAAATAATTGGAACTCCATTCACATTAAAATGGGGTTCCAATCACAAAACGAATCCTCCAAAAAAATTAATATTTTACAATAAAAATATTACAAAATTGACCCAATGCATGTGACATTTGAAACGTATGTGTGCATGTGATGAATGTGCATGCATCTACACGAGAAGTTCTGGATCTAGTAAGGAAAGTTTGAAGTTTCCAGTTTGAACTTGACAGAGTCATTATGTGATGAACTTGCTTGTTTTGTTATGGCAATTGTGGGCCATGTCTTTTACCCTGTAACATTCTTTTGCATAGGTCAAATTCAGATTTTCCACATTAAAAAAAATTCATAATTTTTTTTCAAAAAAATCCTTGTGTAGCTAAACGCAAGTAATATTAATTATAAATAAAATTATTGGTGTCTTTCTGGCCGAGTCCTCCATACTTACCTAAATACCCCTTCACAAACTTGCTTGGAAAAACTAATGATGTGTAGGATATTGCCCTGAGAGTGGAGTTACCAAACATAAAGGACCAGTATAGTTTAAAATTAAAAATAGAATCCCATGTCATAGAGTAGGTCATAATACCATGCAAAGATTTTTAAATATAATCTTTTAAAAATCCTCTAAAAGAAACCAAAATCCTTCAAGATATCATAACTCTGTAATAAATAACTAATCTTAAGTTTCAACACAAGCCAAAATACCATCTTTCAAAAATCCTCATATAAAAATAGACCTATTATTATTACCTAGGGGCCAAAATCCCTTAAGCTACTATACTCTATAATGAATCTAAACACAATATCCTTAAGGGCCTTGGTCGTAGGCAAGGCCAATGAATATTGGACAAAGAAGATGTAATTTGCATACCTAATTTATTCTTCAACTATTGAAAATTTGAGAAGTTAATTTTAAAATGCCAAAACCTTGTTTTTTAAAATAAATAAATATTCAACGAAGAAGTGTTGATTATCATTCACTTGAAAGGTATAAGGTCAAGAGCGGGTAATCGGGCAACCACCCTTCCAAAGTCCCAAAAACATGCCAAAAATCGTCAAAAGTTTCAGTATTTGTCAATGTTGTTGAAATTTGAAAATGATTGTGTAACTATTACACATGCACAACAACACAAGATGTATTTTTCATACCTATTTATTGTTCAAATATATTGAAATTCTGAAAAATTAAAATTAAAAATTGCAAACCTCATTTTCTGAAATAAATAAATATTCAACAAAGAAGAGTTGAAATTCTGAGAAATCAAATTTAAAAATGCCAAACCTCATTTTCTAAAATAAATAAATATTGGACAAAAAAGTGTTGGAATTCTGAAAAATAAAAAATAAAAATGCTGAACCTCATTTTCTAAAGTAAATAAATATTGGAAAAAGAAGTGTTGAAATTGTGAAAAAAAAATAAAAATAAAATGCCAAACCTCATTTTCTAAACTAAATAAATATTGGACAAAGAAGTGTTGAAATTCTGAAAAATAAAAAATAAAAATGCCAAACCTAATTTTCTGAAATAAATAAATATTTGACAAAGAAGTGTTGAAATTCTGAGAAATAAAATAAAAAATTCAAGACATCATTTTCTAAAATAAATTAATATTCGACAAAGAAGTGTTGAAATTCTGAGAAATAAAAAATAAAAATCCAAGACATCATTTTCTAAAATAAATTAATATTCGACAAAGAAGTGTTGTAATCCTGAAAAATTAAATTTGACTATGCCAAACCTCATTTTCTAAAATAAATATATGTATTCAACAAAGAAGAGTTGAAATTCTGAAAATTTAAATTAAAAAATGAAAAACCGCATTTTCTAAAATAAATAAACAGTCAACAAAGAAGCATTGAAATTCTGAAAAATTAAATAAAAAAAGGCCAAACCTCATTTCTAAAATAAATAAATAGTTGACAAAGGGGCGTTGAAATTCTGAAAAAATAAAAATAAAAATGAAAATCCTGATTTTCCAAAATAAAATAAATATTCAAGAAACAAGTGTTGAAAGTCTGAAAAATAAAAATGAAAATGAAAACCGTTATTTTCTAAAATAAATAAATATTCGAGAAAGAAGTGTTGAAAATCTGAAAAAGTAAAAAATGAAAATCCTGATTTTCGAAAATAAATAAATATTCAAGAAAGAAGTGTTGAAAGTCTGAAAAAATAAAATAAAAATAAAACCCTTATTTTCTAAAAATAAATAAATATTCAAGAAAGAAGTGTTGAAAATCTGAAAAAATAAAAATAAAAATGAAAATCCTGATTTTCTAAAAAAAAGAATTCGAGAAAGAAGAGTTGAAATTCTGAAAAAATAAAAAAATAAAAATCCAAGGGAACCTCATTTTCTAAAATAAATAAATAAATAAATATTCAACAAAGAAGTGCTGAAAATCAGTCACAGCTAGTAGTAGTAAGGAAGGCATACGGAGTCAAGACTCAAGACCATGTAGCCTAAATGGGGGGCGAGGGGTGGCGAAACAAACCCTTGGAAAGCAAAACAAAGACGCCAAAATTGGCCACCCCAGCCCACAAGGGGACCCAAACCCCTTTAACTTTTCGTGAAGAACGTAAGTGCGCTAGCGTACAAGAATCACCACCACCACCACAACAACAACGAAGGACGCATTACGTAAACAACAGCCAATTACAACACTTGCAACACTCTGGGAACAACAACGAACAACAACCAACTCCAAGGTGGGTCATCATCGTCGTCATCGTCGTTGTTGTCTGTCTGGGTTTTGAAGGAATTTTCTAAGAAATGTTTTTGAAGGAAAAAAATGTACCTACATATCATGTGTATGTATGTATGTTTTGTATGTTTGTGGGTTTCAGTGGTTCAATTCTGTGAGTGAGTAAGTGAGTGAGAAAAATTCTAATAATAAATAAGTCCATGGCGCTGGACAACAACAATCTGCCATCGTTTTCGTTGCAGAGGAGTGGAGTTTGTAGTTTGTTTTCAGCAACGTGCCTGGAAAGGAGAACGAAGCTTTGGGATTTTGTGAGAAGGGTTTACGTGGTGGAAGAAGGAAGGAAGGGAGCGAGGGAGGAAGGGGGGGTGACGAGGGGTTTTGGGAATGGAGCGGGAGCGGAAGTCGTGGGCGGATGCGGGGATGAAGAACGTGAGGACGAGTACTGCAGTGCGTACCGTGCGAACGATGCTTACACATGATATTCCGTATCCGCATGAGCACTCGCGCCATGCGCTCTTGGCTGTGGTCGCTATCTCCTTCTTCTTTATTTCCACGGATAACCTGCATATCGTGTTGCATAAGCTAGATAAAAACATCAAGTGGTGGTCCATCTACGCTTTCCTGCTGGGCTTCTTCTACTTCTTCTCTTCGCCTTTTCTGGGGAAAACTATTCAGCCTAGCTACTCAAATTTTAGCCGCTGGTTCGCAATTCTTCCCCCCTCTTAGCAAATCCCTTTTTTTTCAAAACTTGTTCGTGGATTCCTCATGAACAGCTTGCATGCAATTTGCCAGAGTCCAATATAATCTCGGAGAGAACTGTTTTGATCCCACCTCTGAGATTGTTGCTCACGAGTTCAAGGAATTTCTAGTCTTTGATGAGATGGAGAATTAGGGTTGAGTCTTGGGGAATGGTGCTGTGACCAATAGTGTCTGGATTGTTAGGGTTTATGGTGCACCAATCATCCAGGAGTGTTGTGAATAAAGAAGATTCTGATTCAGACTGTGTGAAGATTTGTGCATGTTGGGTGTCAGTCAATTTGTGTTATGCTCCAACTCTGTCAAAGGAGGTGTGATCAAAACCCTAATGTGCATAGCAATGCTCATCACTCATGCTTGTCACTCATGCTTGTTTGCAGTGTAACATGCAGTTCTGGGTTTTTTGGGAGCAAAGAAAGTAAGGTTGTGAATTTATTTTTCTCCATGTGTGCAGGTATGTAGGTTGGTTGTTGATTGCGGCAGTATACCATCTGCCAAGCTTTCAGTCCATGGGAGTGGACATGAGGATGAACCTATCGCTCTTTTTGACCTTGTTTTTGGCCTCTGTGTTGGCACTGTTGCTTTTCCATATTGGATTTTTGGGGCTTTGGTATCTGGGTTTCGCAGCTCGTTTGGCAGGAAAGCGGCCTGAGATCTTGACTATTGTGCAGAATAGCACGGTAAAAACCCATTTTGAACTATCTTAGATTTCAAACCCCTGCATAAATTATGGTGGCAGTAGAATAAATACTATATGCTTGTCTTAAGTGGTTGTTTGGCAGGAATATAGTATATGGTACACTTTTCTTAAATACTGTATACTTGTGTCTTAAGGCAAAGCCCTCTTCCTGAAGCATGTCTTGCTGGGATTATTTGATTGTTGAAGCATTTGAAGTATGTGAACCAGCATCTTGCAACAAGGCATCAATTGACATGAGGTTAGGTTCAAAAATCATTTGTGCAATGGATGCAGGTGCTCAGCATAGCATGTTGCGTCTTCTTCAGTCACTGTGGCAACCAAGCACCTGCACGCTCAACCTTTCTGGGTCGGCAGTGGTCACGGAACTTGTTGTTTGAGGATCTCCCCAACTGGTTTGCAGGCTGGCAGAACATGCATCAAGCAAAAGAACTAGTTTGCACTCAATTGTTGGGCACTGTTGGTTCAGCACAAGATTATCCTGTGTTCTCCAAATGGGTTCTGTATGGAGAGGTATGTAAAGAATGTTTCAAAAAAAATTCCTTCTGTAATTTAGCGTAGAATATAGTTTGGTGGATTTTCCTTGTTGTGTCATCATGCCTTTAGAAGATAGAGCTTCTGAGTGGATCTTTCTTGTTTTCTGGTAGTAGATTTCAGGAGGCACAACTCTTTCTTTTGGGACAGCAGATTTTTATGGCCTTTGGTTCCTTCATGCATGCAGCTGGTGTGTAATGATGCGTGTGTTGGAGGGGGGTCTTCTGACAGCATTTCACCGGTGTATTCTTTGTGGGCAACATTTATAGGGCTTTACATTGCCAATTATGTGGTGGAACGCTCCACAGGGTGAGTAAGCTTTCCAATTCAGCTGGCTTCCAACTCTTCTTATATTTCATTTTTCTTGGTGGTTCAAACTTCAAAGAGAAAGTGGAGTGAATGTCATAGTGGGTGGGGTGATCAGGTGGGCATTGACACATCCTCAACCAGAAGAAGACAAGACACAGCGCAATACTGTCCCAGTGCCTGACTTTCTCGACATGGTCCCATGGTACTCAGGGTGGGTACATGCCACTGTGCCAACATCTGACCCTGTTTCATACTAGAGTTCTGAGGGAGCAAGCTATATACTCACAGTCTGGGATTGCATTGGGGGCTTTGCTTTGGTTCAGAACTTCTGCTGACCTGTTCAAAACAGCATTTGATCTTCTCGTATCTGTCACGCTCTTTCTCGGTCGCTTTGACATGAGGACCATGCAGGTACTGTACCTGACCTCTGTTCTGCCTATGGGATTGTACAATGTAGAATGGCAGCTGGGTTATAGAGGCCTCCCTGACTTGGAAGTGTGGTGGGATCAGGCAGCTATGACACAGGCACAGCAACATGGGAACCAGGATGGGATCCTTTATGATCATCTGAGCAAATGCAAAGAACTGTGGTTCGATTTCATGGCAGATACTGGTGATGGTGGTAATTCCACCTACAGTGTAGCACGCCTGCTTGCACAGCCATCCCTTACAGTTGGAGATCTGAAGTTACCTCGTGGTCATCTGCTCATTGTTGGTGGGGATCTTGCGTGAGTTTCCTTGACTGCTACTTTGCTTAAATAGAAGTTGTCTACTGTGGAATACTTGGAGTGAGTTTATTTAGTTCAAAACTAGGACCTCTTCTTATGTTAATCTGGGTTTGAGGTTATCAAGTTCTAGATGGTAAGAAGCAGGTTATGATGGCAGTGTCAACGATGTGTAACAGGTATCCAAACCCATCCACGTATTCATATGAACGGCGTCTATTTCAGCCATTTGAATATGCAATGCAGCCACCTATATCTTATAAGCCAGAACACATAGCGGTGAAAAAACCAGAGCTTCCAGAAGGAGTGGACTCACTTGAAACTTTAGACACACCACAATGCTTTGCCATACCTGGCAACCATGGTTTGTCATAACCCAATATTTCTTTGGATTTGAGGCTATTGATTTCATCCAGAAGCACAGCTTACCTGTTTTGTCTCAAAATTTCTGTGTGTTATGCATCATGCTATGGTCTAATACTGTATGTTATTCTTATGTTCGATTGTCAAATTTGTGGTTCTGATGCCTAAGCTGGGTATTGATAGATTGGACACATGGGCTGTCTTGAAGCTGGTGTTTATCGTTCTAACCAGGACAAAGGGGGAATGAAACCATGAGTGCAGACTGGTTTGATGGACTAGACACATTCATGAGGTACATTTGTCATCGAAGTTGGCTTGGAGGTTGGCTGCTGCCCCAGCAGAAGAGCTATTTTGCTTTACATCTGCCATGTGGCTGGTGGGTCTTCGGTCTTGATCAAGCACTCCATGGGGACATTGATATCTTCCAATTCAAGTACTTCTCAGAAATTGCAAGAGAAAAGGTGGGTCTTCTTAGTTTAATCAAGAGCAGAAATTGAAGTAGTGATTTGTTACGAGTCAATAGTCAGGCCTGGATATGCAGTTAAGATTCATTTATGCACAAGATGCAGTAAAGATGGCTATTGCACTTTGCTGCTGCTTAATGCTGCTGAGCTGAAGTGAATGTGACACAGAAAGATTGTGGGTTCAGAAGGCTTATGCAAAAGGAGTTGGCATGGTTGAGCACAGGTTGGGGCAAATGAAATGGTGATATTGGTAACACATGAGCCTAATTGGCTGCTGGACTGGTACTGGATCAGCAGCACAGGAAGGAATGTAAACCATCTCATCCAGGATCATCTGAAGGGTCGCTGCAGAATACGTTTGGCAGGTGACCTTCACCACTACATGCATCACTCAGTATTGCCAGGCACACCTGGTTCTGTTGAGCATCTCATTGTGAATGGCTCAGGCGGTGCCTTTCTTCATCCCACTCATGTGTTTGCTGGCTTCAGTCAATTTCAAGGTGCTTCTTATGAGACACGAGCTGCCTATCCTTCTTTCAAAGAGTCCCGTAGGGTATGATGACATACACATACTTCTTCCCTACAGCAATGCATTCATTTGATATTCCTCTGTTTCTTTCCCTTTCCTGGATTTACATCATCCTCATGTTCTTTGTGTTGCCTGTTTATTCTAGGCAGTGCACCTGAATGTGCACATTGCATAATGTGGCATCAACAGCTTTTAGGTGTCATTTCTAGCCAAGTAAGCAGAAATGGCTTTTGCTGATGGAATTTTGTTGCCATTGTATTTGCAGATTGCATGGGGGAACATCTTGGAGTTTCGCAAGAAGAACTGGCGATTTGATGTTATAGGAGGTGTGGTATACTTTGTATTGGTGTTCTCAATGTTTCCACAGGTGGAGCATCTTACCCTGTGTGCTTGCAGAATACAGAGAATAAATGCTCACATTAGTCTCAAGTTTTTGGTTTAGGGTTTTTGGGTTTGGGGGTGGTCAATGCTTCAATTTGGTGGAGTTCTTAATTCACAATTTTTGTAGTAGATGTTACTGCAAGGCCAATTTTTATTAAGAGTGATTTGTGCAGTGTGAGTTGGACAAGATGTTCCAAGATAATACTGTGGGAGGACATGTTCGGGAGTTCTCAGCTGGCATGGGACGTGCCTTTATGGACATGCTGGAGCACAGTTA
>Ga0116229_10001566_pt1 | contig 36084 bp, 34 predicted proteins | sample S1TSphgellanicum_3_FD_87313 | JGI IMG/M metagenome (GOLD analysis project Ga0116229, IMG submission 87313) | Host-associated microbial communities from peat moss isolated from Minnesota, USA - S1T2_Fc - Sphagnum magellanicum MG | ecosystem: Host-associated > Plants > Peat moss > Unclassified...
GATTCTTCAGTGCACATCAGCAAGTCATCAAACAATCAGGGGGCAAAAGGTTCTTACATAATTCCTACACCTTACTGATCACATCCCACATTGTGATGGAACTGTCTAGGGAGTCCCTGGGAAAAGAACATGAAAGGGAATCTAGTAACCTCATCATCATCTTGTTGTGAGTTGTCCTCATCCTGCATGTCCTCAGCATCCTCACGCTCTGCTTCTAGCCGTCGACGTTGTTTCCGTGTCATATTTTTCTGCAGTTCACCAGCACATAGAAAAGTGATACAACAATTGACCACAAAGTAATGACTATTGCTTATATTGTGTCCAGATGCACTGAAGAGAGCCGAATGTTTCTTTGTATATAGAACAAAATCACCTAGCAGGAAAATTTTCTGGGTGTTCAAATTTCAGTTTCACGTAGACCTCTCTATATGTAACTCAAGAAATGTCATACATGCCAATCCAACAAAGAAATGAAGCAAAAGGGCAACTGATCTCCAAAAGCCTTTTGACATACCTCCCGTTCCCTTTTCCTCTTCTCTTTCCTCTTCTTCTCCTCGGCATCCTCCACACTCATCACCTTCTGGTCTTTCTCTCTCTTTCTTGTGCCATCCTTTGCAGCCTTCAAAACAGCAAATACCCAACACAATGCTAAATACCTTCATAGAGTGGTGAGTATGTCATACTTCTGATTTAGATCACCATGAATAGAACTGGGAGATGAAGCAAATAAAAGGCTATAGACATTTCTGAATTATCAACATAACGGCAACAAATCAGACAACATGCAAACAAGCTAACACAAAAGAACAAAGAAAGCATCAAACCAAAGACTCAAGAACAATGGCAATCATCATATGCATGTTCAGAGACCTTCAACAGCAACATTTATGCTAGAGACCACCTAGGAAAACATCCCAATTTCAAAATGCTCCAAGTCCATCTGCTCTAAACATCACCAGGTAGTAAGCATCCTTACTTATATTGCTCAACTATGAATGAAGCATCAAGAGAGGAAATGAAAGTTAAATTATTGGCAGCGCCCATTTCCCAAGCCTCTCCCCAACGCATGGAAAATACTATTGCAGATTTCAAGGCATCCTTAACAACCTCATCTAATAAAAACAGTGCTCCCCATCAAAGGCAAGACCTCTACCTTTGCTTCTGCAGCTATCATACGCTTGTCCCTGGTAGACTGAAACCATTCCCGCTTGGGTCTTGAGTAAATTTCCGCTTCATGATCCATCATGTTTTGTGCCTGTACATTCAATATATTGAATCGTGACTGAAATAGAAAGGTTGCTGTTCTGTGACTTGAAGGGGACACATCCATTCTCTTATCCTCAATAGTAAAAGATTTTTCCCTGTTGGCCAGAAAGCACTGACCCCACAGAGAGGAATTTTGCAGTGCAGTGCTCAACACCAGACATTTGTTGTCAAAGTGTACATCACTGGTACTCAAAACTGCCAAGCAGCCTCTGAGCTCATTCTTGCCTAACACAAGGAGTGCAGCATATGAGTGACAAAACATACATGGATTGAGCTATTACCTTGTTGGCTTCCATCTCTGCTTTCCTTAAGGCCCTCTCCTCTCTACATAAATTGGAAAAAGCCACTGTAAATGCACATCTCAAGAGCAACTCTCTTCATATACCTGCTCCAACACATTCAGGTTTCTGTACAAAACACAAAAGTACGACCATCAAAAGGAAAGCACAAAACTTGGTACAATTACAGGGGAAGCCAATTACCTCTCTTCTTGCTGCACAGCTCTGACATCATCTTCCATTCCCTCGATCTTTGATCGCCACTTGGCAATTGCAGCTGGAGCAACCTGACGATTTTGCAGCTTTGATCCAGCTCTTTTGGCCTGCACCACATGGACCATTGCACAAAATGTCAGTAGCCTTTCTCTCAATGTGTCAGCTTCAAGATGGAAGCTGAAATCATGAATATAACTTTGCTGGAAATGTTAGAAGTGCAGGTTCAGCTCCACACAATGGATTTTAAAAGCGAGCGTTCTCGTTCCGTGACAAATGTCACAGCACATCCTTCTCTTCCAGCCCTGGCTGTTCGCCCCACTCTATGAACATACCTGGACGTAAACACAAGTAAAGTTTGAGGAATCTTGGTTCTAAAGAATTCAATTACTTGTCATAAAATTGAAACTTGGCCCTACAATGCTAACCCATTCAAATGTTGAGTAAAAATGGATGTGCCAAATGCTGACACTGTCACATAAGTCTGCAGGAATTTCAGCACAGGAAGAACTGAAGCTACAATTCAAAGTGCTCTTACATGGTAATATCACGAGGACAATGGAAATTCACAACTGTCTCAACACCCATGATGTCCAATCCCTGCACATGTAACCAAAGTGATTGAAAATGAGCTTGTCAAGGGCCCCATTCCAAGATGACATGAAATATATAACTTTCTAACACAAGAGCAGTGAGAATGCGAAGGCATCCTATTGACAGAGCCCAGCAACCAAGGTAAGTAATGGACCATGATAGTCTAGGGGGAAAAAATTTGACTCGATGAACAGTGATAGAAATTGTACTATGCAATGGTCAAGCCCCTGCCCACTATGTTGGGTAAGGCATTAGGTGAGCACATTACACAAAGCTGGATGACAGACTCAACATAATGGGCATGGGGGAGGTCATTCCATGATATTAAGGTCTTGGGTGGAAAATTCAATAATCTTTCTTTTGAATCATGCTCAACAGACACATTTTGGTCATTATTATGAGTGTATGATCATCACAGGAAGATTATGTCATATAATGTAGTGAAGAAAATAACATATTCTGCCACCCCAGACCTTAATGTTAAGAGGTGATGCCGTTGGAAGGAATCACTTACACGAGCAGCAACATCTGTCGCAATCAAATAGTCCACTTCTTGCTTCCGGAATGATTCCAATGCCTGCAATGTCAATAACAGGACATGATGAACTGCTTATGATTTGCTGAAAGCAAAAACCATCTTTAGAAAATAGTAACATATACTTCTAATGATCTATCAGGGGAGCATGAGGAATGCAAAGCGTACATCAAGGCGCATGGCCTGAGTAAGGTTGCCATGAAGCTCAGCAGCTTTCAAGCCTGAGAGCCCAAAGAGTATTTTTAATCGATGTGCCTCCACTTTTGTCCCACTAGACCACACCCACAGCAACACAAGTCAGTGTGGTACCATTAGCATCCAAACCAAGCAATTCATTGGAGGTAGAGACACATGCCACTTGTGCTCATGGAAGATAAAGCATTTCTAAAATGCATTGGCAGTAATGCAGACTGTTCACATTACAGCAGGATATCAAAACACGTATGAGTAGTTCTTTGTGATCTGCTCCTGGGACCTACAAGCAAAACTTCCAGGGAAGAGCTAAAGAAAGTAACCATTGCAATATCCGCATCACAGAAGAGTTGTCAACTGGAGTATCTACAACTTGATACCTGAAAATAATGACTTTTGATATGAATGTGCGGGTGCAAAGTGCCAACAAAACAGCTTCTTTGTCACCTTCAAGTGCTGGACGTATCTTTACAACCCTGTGTTTGCAGTACCCCAACACATTGTCAAGAAAGGTCAACTTGGTGACTAGTTTTAGCTTGTGGACTTCCTTGCATATCTTAGAAATTTCTTTCAGTAAATCTTCTACATGTCAAGGAGTCCTAACTTTGGAAATGATATGCCAGAGTTCAGAGATTTAAAGGTGCCTCAAGAGCATTCTGCCAAAAAAAATCTCTTTTCCATATTGAAGTCCATAGACCCGGGTTAGAACGCACTCTTCTGAGAGAGTAACAGGGCGCTTCGTGGATGGATCAGCAGAAAGACGGACGGGGCTATTAAGAGAGAGCTGGACAAGGGCATCCACCTCCTCTGTCATTGTTGCTGAAAACAACATTGTTTGCCTTCTCTTTGGGCACATCCGAACCTGCATTGAGAAAAGATCACAGAAACGCAGGTAAAGGGCCTAGAAACCACTATATGCACATGAGACACAATTGAACAAGCTCAAGGTATAACAACCACCAACAACGCTGGTTGCCACATAATCCTGTTTAGGAGTCACTGTGTTTCTTGACAGTGGGACAACTAGAAAGATAGCAAACTGAATTCGCACATAAGCCCTGGGGACTAGATGAGCACCGGTGCACACTAACCAGCTCATGTACTTCTTTGGTGAACCCAAGCTCTAGGAGACGATCTGCCTCATCGAGCACCAGAATGGCAAGCTCTTCAAGCCCCACTGATTGGGCATTGTGAAGATGGTCAATCATACGGCCTGGAGTTGCCACCACAATGTCTGGTCGTGCCCGAAGTGCAGTCTCCTGAACCTGTGATCAAATATACCAATGTAATGTCAGTGCATTCCCAGTACTTTTAGCTGGAGCTGCAATCTAGTCAGCAGTACAAGGTTAAGCAAAGCCCACCTTGCTTGAGAGGCCACCCACTACCAAGCAGCAACTGACATCTGTGAATTGAGCTAGTTTTTGCAGCATACTATGCACCCTGCTCCCAAACAAAGAACCAGTTAAGGTATCCATGTTCACCACTGCATTCAATGTCACTAGAATATAAAGTGGTGGAGAATAACCAGAGAGCATGCAACAAGAAACAAGTTTCTTTCTGTGATAAAATTGGCCAAAAAAGTAATGTGCACTCACTGTACTGCTAATTCTCTGGTTGGTGTAAGAATCAACACACGAATAGCAGGTATTCGTCGTGGTCGAAACAGTAACCTCTCCAAAATTGGCAAACCAAATGCTGCAGTCTACAACATTTCCTATCTAAGTCAGCTATACATTTCAGATAAGGCAATGGTTACAATATAACTTATCACAGAAGAACAGTTTTCTCTTCTACATGATTTTGAGTTGGTAGTCCTATTGAACAGGACAACACACATAGCAAAAAATTCAAACTGCCATGCTTGAAAAATCTTCTGTTATCAATGGCAATAGAGGTTAAAACAAGTACCCACTTTGCCAGAGCCAGTCACAGCACTCCCACAGATATCTCGCCCAGTTAGCGCCAAAGGTATGCATGCTGCCTGCCAGAACATTTACAACAAGAAACTGTTGCAATCAGAGATGTAAGTTATTGATGAAATTCTCATTATCCTCATCAGCTACATCTGCTTGTGCAATGTGCTTTCTGAGATTCTAATGCCAGTGAGTGTGCCTGCAATTTGTGCCACCTTCCTTAGGGGCATCAAACTTTTGGTAACAACCAAAGCGATGACAGGTAAAGAACCTGGATTGGAGTAGGTTGCTTGTATCCCAAAGCCTCACAAGCACGAATCAGTGGACGAGAGATGTTGAGCTCTGTGAATGACTTAGCACTGAATGAAGCACCTTCTGAGCTGGCAAAAAACTTCCTAGGCTTTTTCTCTGCATCCTGACCTTTCTTGGTGGCCAGCGCATCCTCCACATGGACTCTCTGTATTAGAAACAAACAAGTTTAGTCAGGCAATAAAGAAAACATATCCCACTTCATCATGTAACAAATTTCACTGAAATTCAGTTAAACTGCACCCATAGATCAGTAAACTTGGACAATGAATATGTCAAAGCTTTACACCCATTTCATATGTTTAGAACACTAGGCACTGACTTGCAAGGTGTGCTGAGTGAAGTGCATTTTGACACAGCATTCCCAATTTTAATCACTCTCTGCAGAACATTTTGATGTATAAAATTCCTGAAAACAAAACAGCACTTCTTAGGGTTGTTGTGCAGGGAGCCATGCCAAAGCACATGCTGAAAAATTCCAGTGATCTTCTTCAAAGTCAATGTGATCATCTCACTTGAAGGTTCAGAGACAATCACATCCTCAAAGGGGTTGAGCCCAATACTCCTCTTACTTGTTAAGCTCATTAAAACCTAAAACATCAATCCTACACATGTCCAGAAGGTCATTGTGATATGGTTTTACTCAAATGCCCAAGGACAATTGAAATAGTCCACCCCACAAAAGGTTTCAAAGATAGCCCCAAAATGAATCTGGTAATTACCACAGCACCGTGCCCCTTTTTCTTGGCTTTGGTTGAGGTTGCAGGCTCCTCATCACCATCAGATTCAACGGTCTTCCTCCCCTTTCTGGACCAAGACTCAAATTTTCTGTCATCTCCATCCTCTTCTTCATCACCTGCTTCTTCTTCCTCTTCCACGTCTTCATCATCATCTAAACAACCACACAATGCACATTATAATACAGTAATCTTCAGAGAAAAAAATACTGAGAAACAGCAGGGCAGCATGCCATAGACCTACCACAAGACTGGCACCAAAATGAAAAGGCCAAAAATTCTTCAACTCTTCATACTGTACAGTCAAAACCAGTGTGCAGAAAGAAACACAACAAAGAACATGGAACAACAGACAAAACCTTCTTCTCCATCTTCAAATTGAGAATCAACATCAGAATCCCCATCCTCTTCCTTGTCTGCTAATTGGCTATCATCATCATCTGTCTCCACATCTGAGATGTCACTCCCTTCTTCTTCTTCCCAATGCCCAGTCTCTTGGGCAAAGGTGTCATCTTCAACATCGCTATCATCACCATCACTTTCACTCCCATCAGCTGCATTACTATCACCATTGTTGTAGGGCACTGCACGTTTCCATACACCTGACTTGTTATCTAAGTCTTCTTCATGCTCATCACTGTCATCATCCACCCTAGACACATTAGGTTTCAGATTGCCTTTCTTTGAGCGGAGCTGCGCAATTTTCTGATTGACTGAAGTGGTTTTTCGATTGGCATGCTCGTCAAGAACCGTGGCTGAATAGCCAGAAAACTCCCAAGGGGACTGCACCTGTGTCGCCGCAACTGCTACCTCAGAATCCACATCGAACACAAACTCCTTGTTCATCATGTCCTGAGCTTTGAGCTCTTCTTATTCTTCCCCTGCTAGACTCCGCTTACATTAGTAGGAAACACCACCAAGGGCTTGAAGACAACAAATTTCAGGGAATTGCGAATACCAACACGAAGCCACCTTGGACAGAGTCTAAAGGAATGGTGCAACTCCCAGGGTGATGAAATAGACACTGCTGCATCGATGTTGAAACTGCAGAAGGAAGCGAAATGCGGGTAACGAACCCAATTATGATTCCATCAGCGTCCAGATCCTCCTGCAGTCTTCGTGGCAAACTCACCAGAACCGTCTCCTATCGTCTGGTTTCGTCTCTTCTTCCCAGGGCGGAGGAAAACAGAGTTTGGAAGGTTTCCAAACGGCTTTGAGAGGCTGCAGAGCGCCAAACCCTAAACCTAACCCTAATTTCTGATCCCACAAATTTCGTCAAGACTGTTTAGAGAATTGTGCCATGTCTGGACTCTGGACGTTTTGTTCTAGGCTCGTCTCTTCTCCCCACTCAGAAGGAAACAGAGGTTCAAAGGTTTCAAAATGGCTTTGAGAGACGGCAGAACGCCAAACCCTAAACCTAGCTCTAATTTCTGATCCCACAATTTCGCAAAGAATCCGGAAAGAATTGTGCCATGTCTGGGTTGTTTTGATTTTACTTGAGATGTTACCAGCGGCTTGATGATCGACCTATTACCGACAACTCCCTGCTTTGAGAGACTGCAGACCAAACCCTAATTTCTGATCCACAAGATCGACTCTGTAAAGGATTGTGCCATGTCTGATTTGTCTGCTTTTTTGTGGAGATGAAGTTGCGAGCCCTTGATCAGAGAGCTATTACGCACTCTTTTGATGTGATGTGAGGTGAGCTCCCGGGTCATGTATGGCAAGCATGATGAGCAGATTACCTTAGCTTCTTGATTTCCCCAGGCTGTTGACTGATTTTGTAAATGCAGCGGCTGCATCAAATTCAGTTGACATCATGATCCGAGGATGGTCATGTTCATCACCGAACTTCCCAACAACCCAGTGGTGTTTCCTTATCGCATTCTTTCTTTGCTGATTTTAGAATCCATAAGCAATTTGTGCTTGTGTATATACCTCTATGTTTCCAAGACATCAAGGAAGACGCGTAGGCATCATTTGCTTTAGACCTTAACGCTTTTGAACTGGTTTACTAAGGGAGAAGACACCAACACTCTCTACTTGACAAAGGTAACAATCGAGGCATCTAGCAGTGGTAGAAAACAAGAGAAAATACACAAAAGCATCAATTATGAAATAACAATCGATTTCCATTTGATCCTGGGAGTCAATACAAGGCAAGGTAGCACCATATTTATTGTTGTGCAAGTTCATCAAGAGCTGCAAATCTACATGCATCATTGAGACAAAGTATCGCTCCTTGGCAAATCAACACAATATATCAGCATGCCTTGTGATGCAACATGTTAGCAAATCTTGTGTCACAAGGAATGCTCATCTACCCTCGTCTCCTTTGGGATGCAAGGAATGCTCATCTCATTAAGACATAAGATGAGCATTCCTTGTATCACAAGAGAATGAGGACATGCGAATGTTTTTCTATCACAAACAATACTCATGTTATGTCTTAATGCTCATCTCAAGAGGAGATGAGCATATGAGCACTCCTTGCATTAAAAAAGGATATGGGGAGATGAGGGTTCGTTGCACCACAAGACATGCTCATATGTTGTGCACATTTCCCAAAGTGATTGTTGAAGACGAAAAAGCTAACACTTGCTTTTTGACATATCTTCTTCCCTCTTCAGGTTTAGTTGTAAAAGTAGTTGGAGGTTTGTTTGTTGGGAGGCTTTTTGATTTTCTAGTTATGAAGAATGTAAGTAGCTTTAGTTTTGTTTGTTGGGAGGCTTTTTGATTTTGTAGTCTTGAAGACTGTTAGTTTTGAAGATTTGCAACTAGCTTTGCAAAATTTTCTCACCATGGATGCACTGGGTGTGTATAAGAAGCTTTTGAGAACCTCCCTTCTAAATTTTCTTCACCCATTACTAAGAAAGTGTCACCAAATACATTGGATTTGTGTTGATGATGGAACGCCAAAACAAAACACATTTTTTCTTTAAAAAAAATGGTGGGTTGGGCTTTTTATGGGTGGCACATGTGTGACAATTTAGCAAGTCGTTTTCAAACATTGGAATTGTTTTGTATTCAATAATTCATGGACTAGGCATCAATGACATCTTGTAACCTAGCCCAATGTACATCATTGAACATAAGATTATTATGATTCCTATAATTAACAAATTATTTTTAATAAAAATTCTAGGCCCTTTTTGCTTTCACCCTTTTGCGAAGTTACAATTGTGGTAGAGCTATGAGAGTAGTTTGAATTGAAGTTTGATGTGGGCTGGCCCACAAATTTGTGACAATGCAACATTGAAGCAAAGTTGGTGTGATTTGATTCTTGGAGCAATGGATATGGCAAATAGTCAATAAGAGGATTGTCATATTAATTGATCAATCCAAGGCATGATGCTTGTGGACCCAAATGATAATGCAACCATGAAGGCCAAGGACTTAGTAAAGGTAATCCAAGATGTTGTAGCAAGCAATGTACAATCCATGTTTAACAATGGCTATGTGCAAATGTGCAATGCCATAAGGTGTGCAACCCATACATTTTGGTATACCCATGCCTCAATCCATGGCACATTTGGAGCTAGTGGTGGATTTGATTGGTGGGATGTCACATAGGCCAAGGTCACCATTTTTGCACATCTCTTCATTCAGTAGTAAGGGTGTCGATGTTGTGAAGGAGCTAGGAGGTGTAAGGTGGACTAGGAAATCTAGAAAGTGATACATCTTTCAAAATTTTATGGTTGCAATTGTTTTGGCAACTAAGGATTTGACATTCTTGGAAACCTTAGAGGAATTTTTTAACAAGGACTAATTGATGATAAGATTCAGACCATGTCATTCCAAATGCAAGGGAAAACTAAAGAATGATGGGTCTAGATTAAGAAAAAGCTAGTACAGGTGATTATGTTTCAATGAACAATACTTCAAGATTATGCCACCAAATGGAAGTGCGGTTGATATTTACTTAACCTAAAGGCATATGATATGGGTAGTAAGGTCAAAATCTCCAAAAACTTGGATTTCTCAAAGCTGTGCAAAACCAAAAAGCTTTCACTTTCAACCGTGGGGATTTTCCCTATTTTTACCAAATCTACTTTTTTTCACTTGGAAAGATCCAGCTTGAAGTCACCTACAACTTTGTGGAGTTCAATTTCTCAAATTCTGACATTTTACATAGTTTTTAGGGAGGTTTGTATAGGCTGATCCTTTATTCAAATGGGACTGTTTTTGTTCAAATGTCGTTTAAGGATTATATTCTGGTCAATGGGAATTGAAATTTGAAACCAGTTTGTTCTTTGATGGTCGTATTGGGACCCACCAATAGTAATACAGTAAACCTCCTTGGTGATCATCTTTTTTTTGGTGACACTAATGAATGTGATTTAAATATGTATAGTCCATTCCACATAAACCCTTACAAAATTGTGACTATAGGCAAAAAAACCTTACAAAACAATTTGTTTATGCTAGAATAAAGGTGTCAATTGTTTAAATTTCTTCCTTCGGTTATTCTAAGCTTTACTATGCATTATTAAACTTGAAGAAGGTTATGATTTTTGTATGTTTCAATGTGATGATTTATATTGAGTTTGGACTCTTTGACTATTAGTTTGTGTATTTTGTCAATTAGATTTTTTTCATTCAAATTTTATGTTTTCTTGACAAGTTCACATATTTTTTCTTGTTTGCATTAAAAGGTTGTTTTTTTTTTCCCCTCTTCAACTAGATTCATTGTTGTTAGTTTGCACAATTTGAACACAAAACAACCCTAAAAATCTTGCCAAATGAAAATACAATTTATAAAATCTTAATATTTGCCCTAGATTTTTTTCATTATAGTCACATTACCAAAGAAAGCTTTGCAAATATTTTGTGCTACTACCAAGTGTGATAATGACTTAAACAATTTGTGACAAAAACAAGAAGTGACTAAAATGGGCATGATTATGAAGGGGGTTTACTCCAGTAGGGTGCTTTGAGTCCATGTAGTCATCATGCAAGTAGTGAAAATTGTGATGAACTTTGAAATATGTGACAGCACACATCACAATGCCATCATGAACATGGAATCATTGATAAAAATGGATGATCAAGTTGCTTATATTGAGATTGTTCAATGATAGGAGCCATTCCCCAAAGTCCCTTTGCTTTCAAACATTTAAGTAAAGAGGGGCATGAATTATCTTGGGCGAGTATATCCATGAGGGAGGACGTGAAAACCCCATATGAACTTTGTCGGTATCAGTGTTGCGTTCTGTGTGGCACTCACATCATTCTGCTGCAGGGTCAGATTATTTTGGCGCGGAGTAAACAAAACAGTACCCCATTGCCCATTAGGGTTTAGGGGGTGTTTAACATCCTCTTTCCAAGAAAGTCTAGTTGAAAGCACAGAAGGGCTATTTTTATATTCATGATTGAAAGACAATAGAAAAATCCTTGAAGAACTTTCTGATGCATTCCCCTAGACTAAGAATATCCTAAGAGAAGGTGGCTGACCATGCTCTGGGAGATTCTCCAATCTCTTGGGTTCATTACCCACATTCTTGGAAATTGAGGAATTAGAAACCCGAACACAAACCTCTTTAGGAAAGGCTATATTGTTTTGTAAAATTCACACATGACATTTGTATGGGTGAGACCAGTGATTTATTGAGCGATGAATTTTCTCCATTTAAAAAAATTTTAAAAATCTGGAGGAGCAACATGGTCAATGGAACCTTTTGGAAAATTTCTGAAATTTCTACTTCAGATTTGGCTAATTCCTATTATGGCTGCTCACCACATGAGAAAATTGCAAAAAAACATTGGTTGAGACTTTCTATGAACAAGAACTTTCCATATTCACATACAACTTCTCTTTGATGCAAACCCATCAAAAACATTTGCACAAAACACAAACCCTCCATGTGGATTTTAAACATTTTGAAAAAAAAGCATCAAACGTTTTTTTATGCACACAGAACCCAAAAAGAAACAAAAATTCGAGATTTGAAAAGTGATCTAAAATGCAACACAATTTTTTCACACATTAAAAAGAGTTTTGTAAAGAGAAGTTTTTCCCATTCCCAATGTTCGAACAGGAACAATATGATGTAGGTTGTTGTATGAACAAAACATACAAAATGGTTGCCAAATTATTCAAATTGATGCAAATGAATTGGTGTGACTATGGCTTAAAACAAACTATCCTTCTTAGCTAAAAATCCTTCTACTGCCCATGAATTGCACTGTGAGAGAACAAGTACCTAAGGAAATTGTTGCATTGATCACACAACAGCAAATTCCTAGATGGAGAGAGAGAGTGCATTTCTCTGCATTTGTGAAGATGGCTAAAGCAGTGAGAAAATGCAAAAGGGAACATGGAGTTTTGTTAGTACTCCATCTAATGCTTGTTTCTGGTGTCTTGATCTTTTTTTTTGGGTTTCTTTTCCTAGGTTGAAATTTGAGGATTTCAATAGCCTGGGTTTATCTGTGTATTGAAATATGTCACCCAGCACGTAGTCGTAGTAAAGGGGATGCAAAGAAAATGCAGAACAGAAGGTGTGAGGAAATCCAACTTGTTTAGTTGACGTTGTTCTCTTCAAGTTGCTGCTGCTGCCTTACACCAGCTCTCATATGTTTGAAGGTACTCCAAGCTGGTGTTGGTGCCATGATCTTCTGCCATCCATCATTCACATGTGGAATCACTTCTCCTAGAAAACTTGGAGATGTGGCCTTGACCTCATAGGCACTGTTGTGTTGCCAAGTACTGCAGCCAGCCAAGTTATCAATGTAGGCCATATTGCCAGGGTGCATCATGTCAAGTTCCATTTCCTGGGCCTGGCATCTAGCACCCTCAGCAGGCAAGCTCTGGAAGCTACTCCATCTGGACAGATCTTGCCAAGGATGACATGGTTGCCATTCAGTACCTTCTGGATGGAGAGTAATTGCACCTGATGCCTTGGGAGGAAGTGGTAAGCTGCAGGAAGGAATCATGAGAGTTAGCAAAGAAGTTGGAACCAAATCACTCATCACTCAACTATTCTTATCTCCTTGCATTTGAGCTTGATACATGAGCTTAGAAGAACTTGTTGGCTTAACTTGTTTGGGGAAGACCCGAATTCCATTATGTAGCGATGTTGATCTGGAAGAGGCTGGGTAGCCTGAGTTGCATATGACTGAGTAATATTCTGTGCCTGATTCTGTATGTAGATGTTGGCTCCCATGACTCTGGAATTGCCTACAAATCAAATCCAAGTTCTCAATCAACTTCACAGGAAAGGCTGTCTCAGTGTGTATGCATACTTGCCAGAAGGAGTGGTGCTTGGGTAGCACTTGCTCCTTATGCCTGGAGATTGGAGTTTCTTAAGGTCAGATCATTCAAAAAACCTGCATCATAAGTGTAGATACCTTGCAATAAAGGATTGACCCCTAATCTCTCCCCATCAAACTCTTGAATCAAATCCTGCCAGTTCTCATAGGCCACTTTCACATGTTTATCCACCAGTGCCTGTGTGTCATTCCCAACATTCATCACCTGAGCATTGAGTGGTGCAAATGTAGTCTTACACAATATCAGGACCATGTGAACATTACCCAGATCTAGATAAATGCTAATTTTTCTGCCTCAAAGAGTGAATGAGACTATATTCTCATACAATGACAAAGGAAAACGTACTAATGATACAAAATTGTATGTGCTTTTGTACCTTTTTTAAAAATTCAAAGAATCAGCTGCCTAAAAGAGAGGATGAGACTGTGATTCTCATAGAGTGACAAAGGAAAACATAGCATTGATGTGAAACTGTACATTTTTACCTTTTCTTTGAGATTCAAAGAATCAGCTGCCCGAAGCCCAGTTTGATCTTTGATAGCAACCAGCTGAAAAATGTTATTAAAGATGATGCTAAGACCATTGTGAGGTTGATAGACATGTTGTTTTGACCCAAATGGACATGTCTGGGCATGCTCCACAGTGCCCTCCCACATCTTTAAGGACATTCCATTTCCAAGTACCTGCCAGCCACCACACAAGAGAAGACTTCAAACAGTGTCCCATGAAAAAAAATCTCTGGCCAAATCCATATGACTGTCCAGAAAATACTCCACACCAAGAGCTCCAGAAATCACAATTTCCAAAGAAGAGGGGAAATGGCAGAGGATGCTGACTTGTCGCAGCTTAGTCGGCTGCATTGTGTGAAAGCGTAGGAACTGCTCAATGGTGTTAATGTTTACTCGACTCAAGCGCTTGTGGCAAGCACCATCCTTGGCAATCCTATCCAAACGCCACACCTCATCATCCAATGCAGGTGGATAGTGCTTCTTGTATACTGTCTCCACACAACAAAACTTATCACCATAAGTGTCACTCCCTTACAGAATCAAAATCCAATGAACCTGATTCCCTGGGAACCTACAAGAAGCCTAAACAAGGTGAATGCTTTCAATGTGGTAAAAGACCACATATTGGGGAGTACACTTACATTCACCACGATGGTCTTTGACAATGAAAGGGTCTGTTTTGGCCTCTTGAATACGTATGCCTTCACAGCAGCCTGCAACAGCTTTGACTCCAAGACGGAACCTGCGGCTACGAATCCAGCTGGAGTTATCAGTGAATTGGAAGTCCCCAAGGCAACCCTCTCCTTCCTTCAGACTGACAAAGAGCTCTCCTGTCAAGAGCGGCCGCTTTCCGTCACGCTCTTTGACTGTATGGTGCTCAAAATCAGACTGCTCCCAGTAATTCCCTTCATCTTCAGCTGCAAAGTCACCATCCAAAACAACAATCTCGAGCTTGGCATTGGCCCCTGGCCCCTCAGACACAACCTGGCTTGTATTGATATCCAGCAGCTGGACATGAATCGTGGGTCCATCCTCTGCTTCCACTTTTGACCCTGTGAATAGAGTTTGGGATAGCTTATTCTTGAACTTGAGTTGCAGAATTCTTTCATTGGGACCTTGAATCCTCCTTGGAAACACCCTGCACATGACCATACATCAACATCTAGTGCAATGGAGAAATTACAAATATGCTAGTTAATACCCGCTTTGTCAAATCTGAAGCAGGCAGAACTTTCTAGCAATAAGTTGTGTACTGATACAGAAGCACAGAATCTTGAATCCAAGGAACTCGAATGCTGCAAGCTTACGGAGTGTCAACTCTGGCTGGCCCGAAGTTTGTGAGAGCAAAGTCGAGCTCCTCTTTTACCTGCATCAAAAACCATCTGTTATTATGGTCCTCTGATGGACAGACCTGCATCATGATCGCCCCCATAACGGAATGATCTCTCCGGCCAGATCATGGCATGACAAAAACGCATTCAAGAGGATTGGAAACAAAGAAACGAGATAGACAACCAAACTGCAGTTGAAGAAGCCTATGTTCAGAGCGCGAGGCTGACCACTTTGCGTAACAGGGGTTCCAAGTCTGGCAATATCTTTTGCAGGCTGTCCAACTTCATTGCTTCCATAACAACGCTGCAGAAGCAGCACGCTTGTGAGGTCCCAGATCAGCAAAATTTCATATTGTACATACAGGTCTAGAGAGCAGCTTTGGAAGGAGAAATATCAGCAACAAAACTCCCAGAAATTATACGATAAAGATATACAGGATTTTATTTGCTTGATCGCATGAAGACATTTTAGGAAAGAAGATGAACAACGATTTTTTATCCTTCGCTTTCACAGAGATTGAATGATCAACTTCAAGAGAAGCTCGATCCACTACAACACAAGAAACAAGATACGAAGCAGCCTACGGGAGCAATGCGATGATACTCGACTAAGCAGGAAAAGAAACCGAACTGAGGAAATTCGAACAAGCTGCCGCGTTTAAGCATTTGGCGGCTTGTCTATAAGGCTCTCGCTGCATTGCAGTACCGAGATCGAAAAGTACCGACAGCCTGCTTACTGCACACTGCCGGGGAGACCAGCTTCCGTGACGACGGAGATGAGTGAGATCATGAAAACGGGAAAGAATAGTACCTGAAGAGAGTGAAGCGAGGGCGCTTTCCCTCTGGAATATTGCTGCCTCCTTTTATTACATCCTGGCAGATAGTACGCTTCTCGCTTGGCTTGGCTTCTTGTCGATCGAGTTTCAGTGAGCCGGCCATCAAGCTGCTGTTATGCAGAAATGCTTGTAACTAAGATGTCGAATCTCGCGTCCGTTTCAGGAGTCCCAGAAAATCTTGCAACGAGCTAATTCTTCGATTCTATCTGCGATTGTTACAGACCTTAGCTAGCGAATATACTAAACTTGAGAAATTACTCCTTTGAGGAGCTTATGAACATGAGCATCCTCTAAGAGCATAGCTATCTGTTGGAAAAAAAAGAGGCTGTTGCAGGATAGACGCGATAGAGGAGAATTGCACCAGTGAGGAACACACGCGCACAGCGGCAAAGCGCCTGTTACCTGAGAACGCAAAGAAACAAACACACGTCAGAAAGACTCTACAACCTACACACAACGAAGAATCGCGGAGTTAAAGAAGCGCTAAGAGAGAAGGTTGACAGCGTTTATTAGGACGATAAAAAGAATACTGCCAACTAGTAATATACCAACAGAAGCACGACGTTGCGATCAGAGCGCAGTCCGATCAAAACGAAACAAAAGAAACGTGTACAGAACGAGACTTATAAGAGACGAATAGAGATAATCACAATTGGAAACACAGTCTTGGCACAAGATAAATAACGAGTAACGAGAGCGAAACTCCACTTCACAAAGAAAAACTCTAATTAGCAGATCAGAAGTTCATAATTCGAGAGTTACAAACACTCCTTGGTGCACCAAAGTCGTCCGGTAGCAACAGTAGAAACCACTCTCCAGAGTGTCGATTCAAGTTAATTATCTCCGGCGGCTCTTAGATTACAGGTCCGTTTTTACAACAGCGCTGCATCGGAACAGCCGATCGGCACTGGTCTGCAACCGGAGAAGCTAGAAATGTAAGCCAAGACACCAAAATTTTGAAGTTCTCTTGATAACGATCGGTAAAGATATTATTACCGACGTCTGATCTGCCGATCCTGCCAAATGATGCAGCGCTTGTAAGGCGCAAAAAATCCGCGTTCCGAGCACACAGGAAACCGGCCGATGTGCTTCAATAGTTTATAAGCTTGTATAGTTGGAGATCGATAGCTCAAGCGAAGCACAAGTAATCCGCGCGCCAACAAACGACAACAAGCGACGGCAGCGAGCGAGCACTCCAGAAGGGAGCGAGCGAGAGAGAGAGAGGAAATGGCAGTGGCCGGAAAACGAGAGAGAAGACATCAAGGAATTATATACTATCAATGGGACTCCACATGGATGAAATTATTCTTCCCTCTCTTCATCTACGACACATCCTAGTTTCATTCGTCTGTGGACTGTCGGTAAATCTCTTGTTATTCTCGTAGATCGCCCGAAGGGAAGACGAATGGAAATATTGACGAATAGTATGATGCCACGTTGTCAACTCTATAGTAGGCTGTCGGAGGCTAGTGGGGTGGGGGTGGGGGTGGGGGGCTATTTAACTGTGACCGCGGTTTTTACCACTTTCTATCTTCGGAGTCAGAAGGGTAAAAAACAGCGTACGACGTTTTACAAAACCCCCAAACGTGATATTTTACTGGTCAGTCATTTCTGTAGAATTTTCACGCGCTTTCTGGATTAAACAATAATAAATTTACAACCGTAGCCCAATAATAATAATAATTATTATTTTCAATTTTGTGATGTTGCTCAAGTGGCAATAGTCCATAAGTATATTTAATCAATTTTTTTCATTTTCAAAATATGAAAGTAGAAAATCTTAAGAACCCTTTTGTATTGTAGGCAAATTGTGACGGATTTGGGAATACTTTTTTTTTAATTCATTTTTTGGGAATTTTTTTTTAAAAACAGGGCAATTGTTACAAATTGTTTTTTCAAAATTACAAGAAATTGCCACAAAAAAAGTCACTGGCTTGAACATGGCCCCAAGTGTGAACTCATTACCCAATTAACTGAAATTAAATTTTAAGTTTTTTGTGAATTTCCAATAAAAAATACTACTCAAAATTCCATATTAAATTTAGGAAATCATCTCCATAAAAATCCTCTGTAGTGAGTACTTTTTTTAAGCAACATCGAAAGTACACCCCAATTTCCGTGAAGTTTTTAGATTTGATGTTTTTTTATTGATAAAATTATGTAATATTCAAGAACTCTTGCATCACAAGTGTAAACTCTAAAAACATGACAAAACCCCCTGGACGCACCCTCCTCATTGAGGACTTTCCAAGGGTAACAGAATAAAAAGAACCGGAGGTTCTTTAATTATGGTTCCCTCTCCACCCCCCACCCCTCAAAAACATATTTACCAAAATCAAATACCTGCACAACACTTGTTCGGGTGCCAGTAGGGATTGCTCCGGTCAAATGGTATTGGCAAAAAGACTCCTAAATGCCAAACTACAATCTAAATTTTTTTTCTTTCGGGCATCTGTTTTGACAAAGGGTGCCTATGTCCGAGAAAACATAAACTATGAGAACCGTGGAGATAATTTTCAATTATTATTTGAGGGACCCCTCCTAGGCAGAATTTCACTCCAGCTTCATACATGGCAGTTTTGCGCGTAATATCCCACTCACCAGGTATTATGCAGGCAAGGAACCCTGACTGTGGATTTCAATTAATCTCAGCCATACAACTGATGGAGCTCCTTCCGTGTTGTGTCGAGTAGTAAGGCATTACGCCTTGTACCTCGAGCACCACCCTCAATTCGTAAGGTGTAATACGCTGACAATAAGAACTTCCTGAATCTGTAAAAGTCGGGAATGACGGTTAATGGATTTTCCTTGGACTAATTAATTGTGCTGAGTACGACTTAGTCGTCAGTTTGGTGGTCCCCCCATTTGGCACAAATGCATGATTTATTTTCGAGGTTTCTGCCTATAATGTCAAAGAGCAGGCTGGAGGGCTGATTCCGGCTCCTAATGCCCCCATAGAATGACCACAACACACTTACCTACGGACTTGCTAAGAGTCAGAATCGGCCAGCGGGTACCAGAAGGATACCGTCTAGGTATACAATTTTTAAATTATTTCACTGTGATACCTGGAGGGGAGGCATATGATACCCGCCAGATATCACTGTAAAAAATAAAAATTTAAATCAGTGCAGTGGTTTTTACGCCAGGTAACAGCCTTGGGCAGCGGCATTCCCAAAATCACCAGCCCTCAGCCTCCGGCTTCACGGGATGCTTATTTTGGGAATGCCCTGGACCCAGGGCTTTACCTTACACAAAGGGACCTAGGGCAATGCCATAGCCAATGTGGCACCCCATTTTGGGAATATCCCCCACTGAGATGAGCTTTACTTGTAAACAATTTTGGTCAAATCCTTTGGATTTTCAACGTGTTTATACATGTGAACCAAGTTGGTGGGGTTTATTCGCAGATGTGCAACACGCTGCCCAGCATGGCAAAGTGGCTAATGGCATAATGCATGCCCTCTCAAACCCTCCATCTTCATCCTTCCAATTTTTCTCTCAAAATGGCACAAAACGACAAAAGCTGATGACAATTATTGCGTAGCAAAAGCCAACAAGAAATGACAGAAGGTGACAATAGCAAAAACTGAACAATGGTGGACTGAAAAAGCACGTATATTTAAAAGATAAAGAAATGACCGTAAAAAACTAAAGAAAGCCATAAAGAAAGCCATGTGATGAGAATTCTTTTTCAGAAGTTGTTTATGTTCGTAAGAGACCCCCTTTGGGGCTTCACAAGTTCTCGCCCATGTTCACTCAAGCTCCACCATTGTTCACATGAGCTCAAACCTGTGAAGCCCCTAAGGGTGAGTCCCTTATCCTTCATGTAAAAGGTACAAGATAAATGTTATCATGGACCCCAAAACATATGCAGATCACAAGCTATTTATTACATGGGGAGGGTTTTTACACCTACTTATAGGTGTAAGACCTATCAAACTCTTAAAGGAGTAGGCCCAAAAAATGTGTGAACATTGTTGGAAATGACAAATTGACCATTAAGTGATGGCCATTGTAAACTATTGATGACAAGTTGACTGCACGGTGGTCACCTAATAGTACCAAATATGTCCAAAACAATTTGATTGAAGAGTGGAAGTGACTTATGAGCTCTCTTTGTGGGTTCGAGCTTTTGAAGATTGTTGAAGAAAACAAATGTGAAAAACAGATACAAAGAGTGTTTTGTCGGAAGCTAAGAACACATTTATGTAAAATGGATGTGAAGATTGTTGCATCAAAAGTTAAAGCCTAATGTGATATAAGATAAAAAGACACATGTTTGAAGTTAGTCAAAACTCGTTGGAAAAACTTGTGTGACAACAAACATCTTAATAAATTAACAATTGCTTTTGCCTTGTTTTCAAACACGGGCTCTCTAAGTCTTTGCCATGTTGTAGTGTCAAAGCTCCCATGATTAAAAACCTTTTGTTTGCACCAAAAGCAACACTTTCATTTGGAGATGGGATGTTGAAGTCTTGCCACTATTGTTATCTTGAGAACTAACTTATTCTATCCACAATATGAGAAATTATTTCAACCCAAACCATTGAAAAGAGAATATTTACATGGGAGGTACTTATAGGTACAGCACTAAAAAGTCATAAAGAGATTGGAATGTAATGGATGGAATTTGGACCTGTCATGTGAAGGCCAAACAAATAATGGATGTAAAAGGAGTTCAAATCACTAAACTGACCGACCCATTGAAGAATACACAGACAAATCAAAGACTAGGCAAATTTTCCAATGAGTAAGGTGTAAACCCAATTTTTTTCCATTGGGATATGGACTAATGGGGTGCATTTTATTTTTTGCAATTTTGTGATGTAGCCACAGTGTCATCCCTCCCACAAGAGGAAAGAACCAAATTTGGCTACAGGTCGAAGAGTTAAGTACACATTTTCTAGAATTTTACTATGTTTTGGCGAGCTCCAAGAACCCAGTGTCTAAATATGGCAACTTCCATGTTTTTGTCTTCAGAAATGTGGCGAACTTATTAGATATCCAAACTTTTGCACAAAACTATTTGGCTGATGGGGTGGTGAAACGAAGACTGAAACTGCCTCCACTGTAATTTGTAACACTACCAATACAAAAATAAAAAGAGATGAAAATGAAATATTTGCAATTGGCCATCTTTCTGTTGTTTTATGTTAAATTGTGTGGCATGGAAAGACTAACAAATGATGGTGAAATAAAGAAATTCTAGACTTATTTTGAAAATAAATCTCATGTGTTGTGATGAAATTTTAAATTAATCATCCCATACATGTCTGAGTGTCAACATACAATTTGCTAAAGCAAAATTTATCGACTTGAAGTTTGAAATTGTGCAAAATATTGAGGTTGAATTTGATACATGTGATTCTCCAAGTGTGTTGCCTTTGCCCTAAAAAGTCATGGGAAACCATCAATCACCACTATGGGTTTTCTTTTCAATTTGTGATATTAAGATATTGACAAATGTTTTTCCAAAAATTAGCAAAATTAGTTGAATTTACACCCCCCAAAAAAACACATTTCTCCAAATTTTTCCCAATAATTTTTTGTCCAAAACATGATGAAATCTTTTAGAAAAAATATTCATTAATCATGATTCACAACCATTGAAGTCTCATAAATTGGTTGCATGAGGATAGAACTTACTTATGTAAATTGAAAGCAAAAAGATTGGGCAAACCAACAAACAAACATGCTTGTGCAAGGAAAGCAAATGAAGAAGGGTTTTAGCTATTATTAACTGTTTCAATTTTTCTGCATTCATCTTCAGTTGCTCAAATTCGATTCTTTTGTCTCTTTCAAAAATCTGTCTTTTGACCTGCCACCCAATTTTCCAAAATTCATAACAAGAAAAAAATTCCCTCTTTGATTTTCCCAATTTAAAACAATTTAAAAGCAATTAACATCAAATGTGGAATTCAACATGTTCAAAAGAAACTACTTAAGACATCCAAAATTTGAATAGTATACATATATAGTGGTAAAATATAAATTCAAATTGGAAAATTACATCTTCTTCTTTAAGGCGTAGGCGTCGACGAGCTTCAATGTCTCTATGGACCCAATCGATATAATCTTTGGATTCGGTTTCCCGTTTGTTATTAGCAAGAATTTCTTGATATAATCGTTCATGGTTGATTGCAAGATTTATTGCGGTATTTCTTTCGGGCTCAAGATCTTGTTCCAAATATCGATTCCTATCAAAAGGGCCTATCTGCAACCACTCTTTCTTCCAAATCATAACTTGGATCATAGTTGGGAACCATAATAATTTTTTTCTCGTAATTTATTATCATTTCAGATTATGAATTAGTATGAAGTTTTTTTCTTTTTTTCTGGTCATTTATTTATATTTTCAGTATTACACTTGGAAAAAAAAAAAAAAAAAAAGGTGAGTTGCCTTTTCATTTTGTGAAGTCAAAAAGGTTTTTTCTTCATGGTCTCTTTTGACACGATCTCTTTGTTGTTTTTGCCAAAACTTTTCAATTTCCATGTCACTAATCTTTTTTTCTCGTCTATAAATCCACAAACCCACCACACCCACCACATTTAAAAATTATTCAAAACCTATAGAATGTTGCAACACACCCACCCACCAATATAAAAATTATTTAAACCTATTTAAAGTAGGGAATTGAAGAAGACAATCATTTGGTCAATAGATTTTTATTTTTATTTTTTAAAAGAACTGGAAATCTTATGGGCCTTAGATTATGAAGTTGGGAAAAGGGGAAAAAAAATATGATTTACTTCAATATGTCGTCCGCCTTTTGCATTGCAGCAATTCGAGTTAAATCCCACTTTTCTGTGAAAAACAAAACAACAATATTCAAGCCCTACCTTGGCAATTTATATATTGAGTACCAAAATCAGTATTAAACAAAAAGTATTAATTTGTTCCCAATATTATTAAAGGGTTTCCCTTATGTATTTTTTAGTTTAAATAGCAATATAGATTAGCATAATTTCATCCTTAATCAGATTTTAAGATGTCTAAGGTCATGAATTGCACCATATTCTGCCAATGCTCTCTCTTGAGCAAGTCGATGTTCAATTTCTTCTTTTACTTGCTTGTCAAGGCCCTCTTTGTCGACCTGAATCACAAATTGATCGTGAAATTGTTTATCAAATGACTCATAAATATATCACAATTCCCCCCTCCCCCCACCTGAAAAAAATACCTATTTCCAAAATCCCAATGTAATTTTATGTTGATGATAAAAAACACTTGTGATATTGTTAGGCAAATTACAGAGATGACATATTTTGGATCACCAAGAATTCGTTGTTTTCTATCTTCCATGTCATAATGTCGCCTTCTTGAGAACGGTTTTGTACCAATTGTTGCAAATGGGGAAGATCCCGAAAGTCCGGCCATCTTCTTTAAATTTTTTAACAACAAGGATCATAAGCAAAACTTATAACAAAAGATGGAATATTCATAAGCTTGTGTCACAAATCATAAGCTTCATATTAATTGATTAATTTTAAAGAAAGACTCATCGATGTTAGAGCAATTTGGGCTCAAATCATTTGAATTGTTTATGTAATTACATCTCGATCTCTTTTCAAAATTTAGTGGCAAGGATGTATATTGGGTTGCCGAAGAAAAGAGGTTTCTTTGGCAAAAGCAAATGAACATTGTGGCACAAGTCAAATCATTTTACAAATGACAATTAAATTTCCAAGATTGGAAGTAGTACATTGAAGGATATTCTTAAAAATTAAAGATTTCCATAAATTAACATAGCTGAAATCCAATTAAATGTTTATGAGACATTTTTCTCAAACAAGGGTTTTTCATTCTTACACATGGGATGTTATATATTTTCACATGCTTAAGAGTGAAACTCCTTCAACATTTCATTTGAAAGCTCAAAATAGGCAAAGAAAAATAGGTAAATGCACATTGCACATGTTGGGCAAAAGATATTGAAATCCATGGATTGATGTTTAAATATTTTTTAGGAAGGATGTTATGGAAATTTATTCGAGAAGGTGAGAAGGAAGAAGCAGTTAAAATTGGATTAATGTCCCAGTCCAACTAAAATGCACTTTGGATGATTTCTGTGACATTTTGGTATCCCTATTGTTTGTGATCTTATCTTGCCCCAATTTGATATGGGTATTACCTCCATTCATCTTCTTTTTTTGAATTTGGATGTGGTATTGATGAAGTTTTAAAGTTCATTTCCACATCTAAACGTTTGTTTGGCACTTTCATTTTCAAAAGGAATATCAATGAATAAATGAAAAAAAAGTCTACTAATGTGTCATATTTGGTGATATATTAAGGGGAATGAATGATGATTATGGAACTTGACATTACATTCCCGACATTCATCCATGGGAAATGAATCGTTGATTGTGGTCTACAATTGATTAGAGTTATGCATGTCTAGCGTGGGAACCATTTCTAATGAGTATTTTTTAAGTTTTAAAGAAGGTTCAATTTGGAGAAGTTTGTGTAGAGTAATGCCCCAAAGTTGGGGGCTTAGGTGAGCAATACCCAAGTTGTAGTCTACCATACCCTAAGGTCAGTTTTGTCATTAAATAATCCTCAAAATAGTGAAATGAAATTTTGAATATGAAGTTGAAAATCATCATACTTATCATAGGCTACACTCTGAATAATTTCACTACTCATATCACAATATTATAATAAATTTATGGAAAAATACAGAATTTCAAAATTAAAGAACGATTATTTTTTTGAAAATAATAATTATTCATTTTGTCAAAGTGAAAATTGACCCTAAGCTGCGGTATATACTTGTGAGACTTCTCTTGAATCAATGTCCAAAATACATTTCCAATCTGAAATACCTCCAACCTCCCCCAAGGTCCACCATTACCCATGTCCAAAGCTAGGTTCAAAGGCCACTTCAAGCCTCACAACTCCTCCTAATTACCTAGTGGTTTTTTGGTGGGCAACATTTGGCACCATAGTGACCCAAAAAAAAATCTAGTGCCACAAGGTAGGAAGGACTTTTGTGGAAAAAATGCATGAAAGTCATGACATTTTGAAGAAAAAAATTCTGATGTTGCCATATTTAGACAATGGGTTCCTAGAGGTCACCAAAACATAGCAGGCTTCTTTTAAAAAATTACTTTCTTTTTGACATTTAGCCAAATTTGGCTCATTCTTCTTGTGAATGATTTGCAACACACAACCTCACCAGGGTGTGTGTGTGTGTGTGTGTGTGTGTTTTAATTCAAATTATGTGATTAAAGCTAAAGTGGCGATCATCCATAAGACAATTTAGCTAGATTTGGTGATTAAAATTATGAAAATAAAACTACTATAGCATCCTTCTATATTTTTCGCTACCTATTGGAACTTAGGACAGAATTTGGCATTTTCTATTTATTTTCTTCCTAAATTTAGTTCCTAAAAAATACTAAAACACATAATTTATGCTATTTTGAAAACAAAGTGCCATTTGGCCAAAATTCGCCAGGAAAAAAAAATTGTCATCACTAAAAGTCACACAAAGATTGAGTGCAATTGGATGGGTCAATTGGAGACCAGTGTCGACTATTGACCACCTAGTACATCCACCAGCGCCCACTATATATGTGGCCCTGCCCATGAAATCTTGGATGAGATCATCAAAAGTTGGATGCAGGAGTCCTATCCAGTGAACTCACTGGAAGACTGCTCAGTGCTGTGAATCTGAAAAGTGCACAGCTTTCAAAGCCCTTCAGGAACTCTGGAAGAGTTTAATAAACACGACCAAATGGAATTATTGACTGTTGTTCCCTGTTTCTGATTGGCTAGATAGTTTTTTTGGTCCAGTTGGGTTGCTACTAGTAGTCTCCCACCTACCTTAGTGTACCTTGGCCAGTTCGACACTAATTATATTTATTCAGAAATGCTGAAATTTTCAAAAATTATTTCTTCCAAATCAAAAAAATATTGTGAAGGGAAATAGTGAATATTTAAGAATATTCCAATTTCTTGAAACCAATGTTTCAAAATTATTTAATTATTTGAAAGACATGTGTTGAAATGGCCAAGGTACTACGGTCCCGATTTATAGTCCCAGTTTCACTTTTAAACGTGGGATTTGAAAAAAGAAAATAACTAAAACTTGGATGTGAGAAATATTTTTGCAGGGTGACATACTGAGCACCACTGGAGATTCTCTAATATTAAATTATGTGAAGGATGGATTACCTTGAAATTCAGTAGAAGAATTCTCCCTTCTACAAATTCATACAGGGGCATTGTACCCAGGTATGAATTATTAAAAGGGAATTCTTAGAGGGGGGAATTCTTAAATGGTCGCTTTTCATCTTATAAGAAATATTAAGGTGTCAATCCTCTGTCCACATGGCCCATCATGAAGAGAACTCCAAAAGAAAGCTATATTGAGTTGGTTAAATATTCCTAGACTCGGTACCTCCCCTGTTGGGTAACATTTTTGCTTCCTAAATTCCTCCAAGTCAGGAATTTCTTTTTCAGGAATGCAAATAATGAGTGATTTCTAGGGTTAAATCTGATTGTCAAATTTTGAAAAAAAAAATCTAATTAAAAAAATCTACAGATTTTACAACATCTCAGAAGTAGCCAACAATATAAAAGGATACTTAAATTATTTTTACATTAATATTTTGTTAATACCCAAATTTGTCTAAATCCTCTTGTAGATGATCACCACTCATGCTACATCACAAAATTGTTGAAAAATAATAATAAAATAGCATTGTTGTAAGGGCCATGTGAAATCATCCATCAAACCAAATCAGGTTATTACACAAAATTTGCATATTAATAATTGGACTTAACATTCTATTACTTTCTAGATCACAAATATCAGATGAGATTATTAGAGTGTACAAGTCACAAAACACATCAATTGCAAAAGACAATGCATCACACATTACATGTCATCTAGTTGCAAGTGCAATTGCATCCTCCATGGAGCTCAACTAGGGTTTTGTAGATGGTTGTAGGTTTAATTGAACCAAGGTTGCAATTACATTTGTGACTATATTTGCAACTACCCTATGATCCAAACATATAAACATATGATGAAATGTGGCCAATGCATGATTGGACACATGTGCATATATTCTTATATAAGTTTTAAAAGAGTAGGTAGGTAGCTTAATCTAGGCAACCTAGGACTAGGCCTAGGTAAGCTAGCCAACAACACGAGATTAAGTTCCAAACATGCAATTAGGACCCACGGAAGGTGTAACAACTTTTTTTTTATATATAGATTTAAATGATAAATAAAGTTATTGCTGAAAAAAAATTATGTACTTTTACAATAATCTTTCAAATATATTATGAGAACATGTGTATATAAGTTTGAAATGAATCTAATGAATATAAATTATCCAAAAGCATTTTTAAAGGAATGTCATTATTGCTTTTCTTGTTTAATTTTTTTTATCAATGATTTTGGGTCATTTATATTCATTTTATATGCATATGTATGCAATAATATATTGTGATTTTTTTCAGTAATATGAATTGTATGTTAACTTATGAAAATTGATTTGATAAAAAAAAATTTGAATAGCCAATCTAATTCTATCACATGACTCTCACCAAATAATTCACTATTTTTTAATCAAAACACCATTGAAACCTATGGTGTGTGGGTCTTAATTACATGTCCACACCCACTAGCCTTAGCATATGGATAGGTTACAAAGTTGAAGACTTGAACCCTTGAATTCCACATTGGGCACCAATTGTTTTTACCATTTCACCACATTTTCAACAAACAATTTTTGTCCTTTTATTATTATAGTCATTTTTTCCTAACCTACTAAATAATTTTGTTGCTTAGTGCATTGAACTTAAACCTAATTTTCCCTATATTTGCACAATGGATAGGGCATTAATTTTTATTTGTGTATTCCCCCCCCCCCAATAATAAATGTTACCTTCTTGACCTACTTATTTACCCACTTAACCTAGGTACTTGTTCATGTACCTTATCTACCTACATATTATGGAGCCCAAATCTACATATCATTCACCAACCTACAATATATTCATTTATAACCTACCAACCTATGTACGTACTATCATGAATGACATTTTACCATCATGACCAACATCAATTTTAACATCATGGGTGTAGTTCGACTAACACATATTATTAGCAATCATAATAACTATTGTTTAATTTTGTGTATTTTGAATTTTTAAAAAAAGAAAAAATCTACAAATGGACTACATATTGTATACATTTCCAAAAAATTTAGAATCAATCTAATGAATAAAAATAATCCGCAAAAACATTTTTTATGTTAGAGTAATGACATGGAATACAATGATCAATCTCACCACCCAATTATAATGAGCCTAGCCACTAGTATTGCACCCTACAATGATGAATGTTAGTGCAAACTAATATTTAGAATTATAGTGTGAAAGTAATATGTTAATTTAGCAAACTGGAAAAATCATTAATAAAAGCTATGATTAGTCATGTGTGTAATATGGCGTGCTACACATTGAAACTTTCTAAAATCACTAACATGGTTAGTCACTAGAAAATCATTATGGACCCATGACACGAAGATTAATGCACAATCATTCTAGAATATCATTTGATGCATTCACTAAAAGATCAATATACACCCACTAGAACAATAGATCAAGTAATGACAAAAAAATCACTATGTAATCACTAAAACATCAATATGTATCACTTAAGGATCATAGGGGATAATCCATTCACCGTTGTCTTGGGTATAGTACATGTCATTATAGTAGATTAATCCATTAGGATTCCACTGGTTGTTGCCACACGACCCCATTCACGAGCCAACTCGACTAAGTTGGACAAGATGTCTATAATGTAACTATAGTGGAATTGGTTTAATCCACCTGAAAATGAATGGAATGCATAATGGTTGGGACTGTGTTTCCTAGTAGTGGAGAAATTGGTGGCTCTATTGTTGATGATGTAAAAAGAAACCATAGTGAGCGCATTTTCATTCCTAGAATTTTTGGTGGATAATGGGGACCACATACTGTAAGCACACAAGTAGAATTGGTAAGAAAATTATTATTTTCTTTGTGGAGTGGTCAAAAAAGAAATTCCTTTACTTTTGTCTCTGGCTGTACCAAGTTTGGTGGCATTTGTTGTGATATATCAAGGAATGTATTTTGCTAGAGGTCACCATGCGCTTCCATCAAGAAATTGCAAATGTTGAGGTGTTTTTTTTGGGTTTGGGAATAGATATCAAAGGAATGCATTAGACATCATTGATGAAGTGTTTGTTTGGAAGCTCAAGGCATTATTTGTATTTACTACTCAAATAGAAAAGGCATTAGCACCCATGCCTAAAACAAAAACCACCCATACAATGAAACAACAGGTGTTGGAGATACCGAACCTATTGTTTTTACAGTTCACTAAAAAATGAACAAAGTGGTTTAGATGATGGTCTTATGGACAATTAATATTTAGATTTATAAGTGATCAAGTTTTGTATGTGTTTTTTGGGTTGTAATTAAATTTTAAAAATAGTTATTGAATTTCATTTGTTGAATGTATTAGCTAAAGATGTTTTTTATTGTTTTTGTTCAGTTTTGTTTTTTACTTTGGCATATGTGACTACATTATTTCTTTCATTCATTTCAATTTTTCTTGCAAATGTATTGATATTGATACTATTGATTTTATGCTTTTATTGTAAGACTAAAGTGTTCACATAGTTTCATTCTTTAATGCATGAATGTTGGACAAACTCAAGTTATTGGATGAATTATTGATGGGTTAAGGGTTTAAACCCTAAACCTAAACCATTTGATAGCAATATATTCTTCATTATCTATGCACAGCGGGTTCCATCTACCAAATTTGTGCATGCAATTACATGATACTAAATGTCATGCAAAGTGGATGATTGACATGCAATTGGATGGTCCCAAATATGATTAGTTATAAATAAACCCTAAACTTCAATGGTTTGATTAATGGTAGTTTACAGTGTTTGATCAACAATATATGGATGATCAATTAATTATTGGTACCTCTCATTAAGGAGTGAATGAATAATGGGGGTGCTGTTGGGGCAATTATAATTATTAGTAGTTCAATTATTCATGATGACATTTGAACTAAGCAACAAAATAACCTACGATTGCCTAACTCAAATTATTTCAGTCAGTTGTGCTCCAAACTCCAATACTCTTTATGTTTCTAGCATTAGTGTTATTGTCTTATTGTTTTATTTTTTTTATTTTATAAACAAGTTTTAGTTATATCAAGAGTGTGAGTGCAAGATGGCAAATAGAAAGATTCAAAAGCTAAGTCTTGAGTATTTCAATACAATGGTGGGATTGAAAAATAAAGGACTTAATCCTAGATGAATGGATGTTAAATATGTTAATGTGCAAGATTATGAAGTTATTTGGGGAAAAAGGTATAGCAATAATGGATTCAAGTACAAGAAAAACATCGCAGATGTGGAGCTGATTAAGCTCATTAAATATCTATGGCCCCATGTGTATCAAAAGGATGTGATTACTAATAATGAAATCAATCTAGCATTTGCAAAGGGTATTTTGGCAAAGAAGAAAGGGTGGGATGTATGTTAGGCACAATTTGCAACTAAGGTGCAATGTATAAGTTTCAAGCACACAAGGGAATATGTCCTTTAAATATAGTTCTAAGTGGATTCGAATTTACATGGATAGGAGGGAAAAACTGAGGGACAAAAAAAAAAGTTGCACAACAAACAAATAACATGTTGGAAGCAACAACATTTGGCAAGAAATTGATACTGAGATGGAGAAGGAGAACACTAAAGATGGAGGAAATGGTTTGGAGCTCCCAAAGTTGGTAGGGGACTAAGGAATGGGTGATGAAGTTCAAGTTAGCCAAACTGAAAAGATTATTAAAAAAGTTTAGAACAAAGGAGATTATTCTATTCCAATCACAACCAATGAAGTGACAAATGCAATGTAACAAAACAAAAATGACTATAATTGGGAGGTCCAAGTGAAAGAACTCACAAAAGAAGTGGTATCATGTGGGAGTCTTATGCAGAATTTATCTTTTGCAAGGTAAGATGAAAACTTGCAAAAGAAAATTGATGATTGTGAATTATGAACATGTTGCAATTGTGAATTATGAATTGGAGGTGCTAGCTAAGCAGCAAAACAAACTGAGGGTGTTACAATAGTAGCATTTACAATTATTATGCACACACTACAAGGCTTATGGTGTTAATTGTGGAACATTTGATTAGGTTCAGAAGAAATTACAAGTAATCCACGAACTACTGGAAAATACAAAGAAACAACTTCTAGGATCCCATGTTCAAGAAAAGAAGAAAAACGTTGAAGGTTAACTACAACCTGGTTGAAATCAAAAACCAAAATGTTGGAACAACTCATTTCTGCAAAATTTTGAAACATTAGTAAATATGATGCAACTTGAATTAGAAAATATTTTGATTTCAGAATTAAAAACTGAAAATGTACACCCTCTAGGTGGAAGTGTGATATTATAAAATATCTGAAGCTTAATTCATGACAAACAAAACTAAAAATTATATTACCTATATATATTACAACCTCTGGCATCAATAATGATATATATGTCCCATTTTGCTATCTTATTTCTTGATCGAAACACGAGTACTAACTTTTCTACCCTTGCTTTTAGCATACACCTCCAAATTTGACAATCCTTATGTAGGGTCTGCTGTTGATTTTTTACACATTTGCACTTTGACCTTCTCAGACCCATTAGAATGATTAGAACCTAAATTACTAACACTAGGTTTCTACTTCACATTTGATGCATTAAAAAAATAACCAGACCTCCCTTGGTAATCTAAACACTGAAGTAGGAACTAGGGATGGTTTTGCAACTTCTACAAGTTTAGTTATGCTAGGAATATTTTTTGAATCACTAGCAATAACTAAAGGAAATGTGCATTGGAAAAACTTGTAGAAATGCATGTTGGATTTGATAGGATTTGCATGTTTTCTTTGTCCAAAATTGGGTCTAAGGATCCAAGGTCTTCAAGTCCATTGAAGTGGAAATCTTCACCAACATGTACATTTGGGGGTGGTGACATAATTGCAAAGCAAGTGATAAGGAAATGTTCCACACCATTTGTCATTACTTCTGCATAAAACTTTAGGTGTTTTGAAGTTTGTCACAACTTTAGTTGTTTTGGAAATTGGCATACCCATAGGTGTTTTGAGTTTTGCCATAACATCAAATGTTACATCTTGATCACTTGTTGCTATCATCCCCCCCAAAAAATGGTCATATATATGACACATTTGTACATAAACCAGTTAGAAAGAATTAGTTAACCCATTTTGTAACAACCTAAGTTGAGACTAAAACCTTGAATTTACATCACAATTACATTTCAGTTGTAAGAACATCACAAGTAAATGGATATATGTAAATCCATAATCAAGTGAACTAGTTGTCCATTTCAACCTTATGTTCCCGTTGCATTTGTTATCCACAGAAAATAGAAACAAAAAGAAGTAAAAAAGTTGTCATTTAAGAATTCAGAAATGGTAAAAGTAACAACTTATAAAAAGGGCAAAAGGGTTAAGGAATTTTGAACATCCTATAAGTGGCTCTAACACTAGTATTCAATGGGCATAGCTCAACAACACATCACTAACAAATTATAGTGTACCCACAATAATTAAACACCTTTCCAAAGACATTATGTTTAGTATCCAACCCCAATCCATAGTATGCATGCTAAATTCATTTACAAAGGTTGTTTTCTTCCTTCCAAAAAACATGAACAACAAGAAAGCTATGTAATTAGCATAATCAATAATGACATAACTAAAAGGAAAAACCTAGCACTCAAGTTTTGGAACTAATAGAAGATAATTTGCACTAAAAACAAATGGAGAAACACAAAGAGGTTAGTAGACTATCCAAGTAACAATGCTACTTGGGAAACCCGATTAAACTACTATAATAAATACATGAAGGTATTATCTACTTTCAAACCTATGCAATAAGTAGTTCAATTGGATGAAAAATAAATATTTTATTTCTAGCTCTCATGTTGTTACATGAACTTGGATCTAAAGTATTTGCTAGTTGTACATGTGGTGTCAACCATTAGAAACACAAGTAGCCAAGTACAACAGAAGGACCAAGGACTTGAAAAGCCAAAACTTTCTACTTACATAACATGAGCTTGATCTTGGAAACACTTATACTGGGTACAAGTGGTGTCAACCAGTAAAATCACAATTAGCTAAGTACAGTACAAGGGAATTCAAGGAAAAAAATTGAAACCATTCTATTTACAAAAACCCCAACTCTACATTGATGAAGGTATCATGTACTTGCTACTTGTATAATTGTTGTCAACAACAATAAGCATAATAAGCCAAGTACTTGAAAATGACTGCAAGAATTACCAAGGTTAATTTCTACCTTAGCACCCACATTTGAACCTAATGTAAGCCCATATCTACTTGATTTGTTGTAGTTGATTTTTAGATTATCAACTACAAGTAAATCAATTTTTGCAATTAAATAAAAAGGATAAAATTAATCTTAGTTTATGTCCAATGTTTTACATCAACCAAACTTATGTTCATATGAAACATTACAAATGTAGTCCAACAAGTATATTGCACTTGAATAACTAACAACTTCACAATTTATTTAAACAATTCACAACCTAACTAAATATAACCATGTTCATGAAATAATTTACAAGTAACAAGTGAAATGAACCACACATGTCTGAAACAATAAAAAATGAATAGGGAAGGTTTAACTTGTGCTTATAATCTGTGGGATTTGAGCTTGCAAAACTTTTGGTGGCACTTGTAGCAAGACTTGTGACACCTTTCTCCACCTTTGGTGTCCTCCATGTTAAATTGATGTGTTTAAACCCAAAACTTGTGATCCAATCCATGGACAATGCTTCCCATAATTAGGCCTTGCACACTTGGAAAATTTAGTTTCCATATAAATTGCAAGACAAAAAGGATGGTATGTACACCCACAAGACGTAATTGATAGGTTATAACAAGCAAAAGAAAACCCATAGATGGGATAATGTTTGATCTTAAGAGAGTCGGAGAAACCCTTTGGTAATTCCAAAGGATGCTTAATTGGAAGAGGCTTGCTACTTACTCCATCACCATTTGACATTAGCTGGATTTGATGCAACAAACCTTGAATCCAAATTTTTCTTTGAACACTTTGATGCTGCAACAAATCCAACTATGTAGAACATGACTTTAGTTTTTCAAAAGCAAGGGTAAGCTTACTCTCCCCAACTCAACTTTCTTAAGTTCCTTTCTCACAACAAACTCCTAAATTTTATAATCTTGTTCCAATTCCTACAAGTTGTCCATGGATGCTGATTTCTATAGCAACATAGGACTAGGAGACATTGAATCTACCTTACAACTAAGGCAATCAAAAGGAGGCAAATTGAGAGTGGAACGTAACATGGAAAGCTTCACTTGTAGCTCTCCAAAATCCTCTTGAGCTTCTTTGAGGGACTTCTATCTATCTAGAAGATTCCCCTTTAGTGTTTGCATTTCAAAAATAGTGCCTCTTTCTTCAACATCATTTGAAACTATTTTGGTGCAAAACCCTATTTTTTACACTCCACATCTTGTAGCAACCTCCTCACAATTGTAAGATGTTTTGGAAAAAAATTGTGAGATGATTTAAACCTTCCAAAACCTATAATCATCATCACTTGATTTACCCAAGCCACTTTGATCAAAACTTAGGTCCTCACATTGGCTGCTTGGTGCAGATGATGTTTCCATAGAGTGGATTTAAAAAGTTTGTGGCTATTGGTTGGCTCTCTTCATTTACTCTTGGGTGGAATTAAAAATGTACTAAGTCTAGTTCACATTCTCTCCATTTCACTATGCAAGCCAACTTCATAGGAAAATGTTAGGATAATCTCCATTTGTTGGAGGATGTGCATAAACAACTTGATGCAATCGGCTCAACAAATCACATTCTTATGCAGTCATATGTTCACTCACCTTCACCTTAAACCCATTGGTATGCCTATTCCCAAAAATTTGTATAAGCTGCTCATGAAAAACAACATTAAAGTCAATATCACAACGAGGATTGATGCCAAAGTTACTCAATTTCAACTTAACAGAAAAATCCTCCAAACTCTAAAAAACACGTCCAAAATTGTCATTAATTCTTTGGAATTTCTCTTTATGTTGTCTAAACACTGATTTTTTCACCTTGCCATCAAGCAAGGTGAATAGTTCCCTTTTCAGGGTCTCAATCATCAGATCAAAATAGGTGGCCATTAGAACCCTAAACAATAACTAAAGATCAAAGTGGGAAGCATAGACTGATTGACAAATAAAAAACTCAACCGAATAACTTAACAATTCTTACAATGTTGTAATCCTAAATAACAAATGTCTACCCAGTCATTCAGATTTTGCATCTCAAACTCTACAAATGTGCTAGAGGCGAGACACAAACCACATGTGTTTTCAAACAAGTTTTTTTTCATCAAATCCTTACCTCCCTTCAACAAAGCTTGATGTTATGAAACCACAAGAGAAATAAATTCACCCTAGACGCCAAGTCACCAAAACCATCACCATTGTAATGTTTAGTCGTGAATATGGAGGAGATTTTTCTTGCAACACATGTCACTTTGTAGTTCATCTGCACAAAATATACAACTATGTGTGCTTATTTGGAGTCAATGACCATTTTGAACAAAAAACCCCACCTTTGGAAACCGGCTTTGAAAAGTCAATGTGACTTAAATTGACTTTTAAAATTGTGCACAACATTAGCCCCTACCTTACTTTTGTTTTACCTTTTTTTTGGGTTGAAAAATACACTTGGTGGTCTACTTGACTATGATTTCACTTGAGTTTCAAAAGTGTTTCAAAATTAAAGCACATTTGCTTAAGTGTGAAAGAATGCAAGGAAATGAATCCTAATGCTCCCAAGTGGATTTTTCACTTTTCTATGTAACCAAAGGAAAGGAAAACTAAATATATCATGATAAATTCCTTAACACACCTTTGTGATTTATGAAAATGTGGATGAGTTCACCTTTGTGATATTCATATTTATCATGATAAATATGAAAATGAGTA
>Ga0116229_10001567_pt1 | contig 36064 bp, 18 predicted proteins | sample S1TSphgellanicum_3_FD_87313 | JGI IMG/M metagenome (GOLD analysis project Ga0116229, IMG submission 87313) | Host-associated microbial communities from peat moss isolated from Minnesota, USA - S1T2_Fc - Sphagnum magellanicum MG | ecosystem: Host-associated > Plants > Peat moss > Unclassified...
AGAAGAAGAAAAACTGGCAATTCAGAAAACTGGAGCTGAATCTCAACAGTATAAAAGAACTTGCAATTTAGCAAGCTCAAGCAAACTTTAAAAACCAAAAAAAAAAGAAGAAAAACTCGCAATTCAGAAAGCTGGAGCTGAATCTCGACAGTAATTAAACACAATCATTCTTCCACTCCACGAATTGTTTCAAAGAAGAATTTCTGATTTTACAAAGTTGCATCCAGAGAGAAGAATACATACATGATTCATGGCCATATTGGAAAACTGAATCGAGGTAGTAGCGAGAGAGTTGGCCCTACTTCTGTGTGTGTATTTCTGCAGTCTGTAGATACTCTTGAGCTTGACTAGACGACACACGAACACGAAAGAAAGAACTTGCACGCACGCAGATGCGAAACCGATGACTTAGTACCTCTTTATCACAACAGATATTTAGTACGCTCGTTGGGGCGCAACATGGTGAGGAGAGCCTGAAGAGCAGGCTCGTTTTTAAATCCTCCTGCTGGGTGGATGGGTCGAAGACGGATGAGAACTTTTACGCGGTATCTGGCGACTGGAGCTAACCTTTCGTCCGATGCTGAGTGTGCATGGCTTTTATTTTATTCCTAATCCAATGTGTTTTTATTTTTTGGCAATTTTGTGTTATAGCTAAAATGGCGATGATGATCCATAAGAAGATTTTCCCAAATTTGGCTACAAGTTAGTTATGAAAGTAAAATTTTAAAAATATCCTCCTATATTTTTGGCTATCTACATGAACCATGTATGGCAACAAATATGGTGATTTTTCCTTTTTTTTTGATCGAATTATGGCTATTGAAAATCACAAAAAGCAGCACATGATTTTATAACTTTTTGTTTTTAATATGGCACTTTGGCTATATATATATATATAGCCAGCCAGAAAAGGGCTGTCCTCCTAATCCCACAAATTGCCAGAATGTTTGCTCCACGTCACAGATTGTCATCTCCATTATCCTTGTTCAAATTCTTCCTTTAGCTCTCTCCCCCCCTCCCTCCCTCCCAGCCCCAATTTCTCCTCTCTTTTGGTAGTTTATGGTTCATGTCGGCTGGGTGCCTGGTTTGATGGGTCAGAACCAGTGTTGGGCAGTTCTTTGATTCTAGACCAAACCCCCTGTCGGAGGTCAGACTGGGAGGCTCAAATTTGAAAGAACTGCCCATTACTCTGACCTGGAAAAAATAAAAAATTCAAAGAATTCACCAAAACCAGAATCAACAGTTCTTTGCGGGCTTTGACATACTGGGACTAACCATTGGTTCTAGTTCCAGTTAAGCAAGTCAAACTAGAACCATGTCTGATTTTTGGGACCCGTTCCAAAACTGGGTTCCTGACTCTATTTTGTTTTATGTGTGGAATTGGAATTGGAATTGGGAATCAGAATCAGAATCTATACTTTTGTTTTAAAAACGTTTTTGACAAAAAAAAATTAATACTAGAATCAGTTTAATCAGAAGTTAACCACTGGTTCAAGTTTGAGTTGCCTGAAACCAGCTCAAAATTGGGTCTAATTTTCAGAACTGAACCCCTGAAACCAGGTTTAATTTTTAGAGTCATCTGGTAATTTGAACTAAGGATAATGGAGATGACAATCTTCCTTTAGCTCTCTCCATTACTTCAGAAGTAGAAATGAGAATTAAATTTTCAAGGGCCAGGTTCTTTGGAGTGTCCAGAGGCCCCTAGTTTGTTGACAAGCATTTTTTCCCGTGTCGAGAGGTGGGATAGATTTAGTATCTATGAAAGTTGTCATTTTGGCAATGTATTTGGGGTAGCTGGGGGCTTATGGCCCAAATCATTGCATGTAAAATTTTGTAAGATGAATGTTCATTTTTATTGGGGGTTATAAGGGCCAACAATTCAAGTCCACTTCTATTTTAAGCTCACCTTAGGTGGGCTTGTAACCTTCTATCTCTATAGTTGTTTAAGCTTGTGTCTTTCCATTTGAGTAGCTGTGAGAATTAAAAGTTGATAGTCTTAAGAAAAGCATTTCAAAAAGTGTGGATGAACACTCTTTTTTTTAACATCATTTTGAATTTGTTTTTTAATTATCGTCACATTCAATTGAAATCTTACATAGGCCCAAACTTGGGTGTTTAGCTTTTGGTTTTTTAGTTGTTTAGTTATCCCTTCTTTTAGGATGGTCTCTGACATTTTTTCTTTAACATTATGCATCAAATTGGGCCTTCCTCATCCTATGGCTCAATTCTTCTTCAATGTGTATACATCCAACTCATAGATTAGATAGGAATACACCTATTTCGTTGTGTTCATGATGGAGAATGCACCATCACACATGATGCAGTTCAAAACAAAATTCACCTCCATTGTTAGGGATGTCAGATTCCATGTCTTGTGTGAACAAACTAATGTTCTCTCAACACCATCTCTCCAATCATCATAACAAGAAGTGGATACTATGTTTACAGTAAATACTATTCACATTTTGGCAAATGTAATCATTGTTGATTTGACTCATGTAAATCTTGTTTTGTGAATCATTTCTTTTTATAGGATGGCCACAACAAATGTAGCTCAAGCAAAGGACCTAGTTGTGTCATATTGCAATTGATACCTTGAGAATGATTTTATCCTTCTTGCAATAGAAATATTTGGATGCTTATACTAACTAAACCAAAAAAGCCAAACTCTTGGCACTCTCAAAATAAATATCTTGTAAGTTATCTTCTCCTTTAAGTTACTTTATATGCCTTACAAGAGTAAAACTTTTGGGCAAAGGATATGGAATAAAGTCTGATGCTATCATAAACACATTGAAAACTTATGGAGAACTTGAGGAATAATAGGAGAACAGAATGAATACCTTTGTGACCTTAATGGAAGCATATGGAACAGAATGGGAACACAAAATTCCAAAAATCCCATGACTCATCCCCCCCTCCCTTCCCCCAAGGAAAAAAAATATTGGGCCTCTTGAGTGCATGTTGCTTCACCTCATTGGCTGCCAGGAATTTCTATCTCACTGATGTTAATTACCATTTTTCAGTCATGAGCCACGTTTGAACCCAGGCCTTTTCGGGACCCTTGGACCATGTTTTTTTTATGAATCTTGAATTTTGAATTTTGTGATGTAGCCAATGTGGCAATCATCAATAAGATGATTTAGCCAGATTTGGCAATAAGAAAATATAAAAGTTTAAAAAAATCTAGCATCCTTCTATAAATTTTGGCTACCTGCAGGAACTTAGGATAGAATCTGGTGATTTTTTTTCGAAATTTGGTGATTAAAAAACTACAATATGACTAAAATTTCTTAACTTTGAAGAAGAAAAATCACCATTTAAAGAAATTTCGCCCAAAAAAAAAAACCCTGCCCTGGGACCACAAAAGGTCCTGGGTTCAAAGTTCAAACCCAGTGGTGGTTCGCAGGTGAAACACCTGCAGGCCCAATGCCAATGAACTTACTTGACTTTGGGTGCCAACAGCTTGTCAGGTGAGGTTGGCTGTTGTGCTTTCAAAGTCTACCAAATCTTGTATAAAACTGGGGCTTGCTTGTAAGTTATCCTGTGAAAAAAGTTTGATTTTTTGTTATGCGAATTTTCAAAGAAATAATCATATGGGGTGGTGGTTCTTTGATTTTGAAACTTTGTAGAAATAACCAGAACAATCTGGACTCTTGATCTGGAGGTTACTGTACTCCCTAATTGGATTCGGCAACAAACTGTCGGATAATTAATTTAATTTTTAAATCTTAAGTTCCAGACTTGGTTTTTTAATTCTGAAATCTTTTGCAGGTCACAGTTATAAAAAATATACACCCATTTCAAGTGTGCTTAGAATAGTCTTAAATCCCCATACTTTAAGGTCTGTGGTTCAAACCTGACAGTTGAAATTTTGCTCATTCTTAATTTTATTAAAGTTTCAACCACAAGCAATAAATAAATTAGCAATAAATAAAATTTCAAAAATTTGACAAAACACAAGATAATTTGATTTATGTTGAAATCTATTCAGGTACTACAGTATTTCATTTCCAAATTGTTTAAAAAAACTGGGACCAGAGGTCATTAAAAATTCACATAACCACCAACACAGGCTTATATAACGTTATGGGATATTTGACAGAAGTGCTCAGAAATGTGGGCTGGCCAAATGAGAAACAGATTGGCTGTTTTGGACAGGTAACAGGGTAACGTACTATTTCAGGAGCCAGGTATTGGAGCTTCAGCCAGGAAATTGAGATCTATGCCGTGTCTAATGGGTACCTAATAATTTTATCACCCCAACTAGGATGCAGGGCTCACATATTTCCACTCAGGGCTCTCAAGGGATGGAGGGGGGAGGGCTCCAGCCAATCACGAATTACCGAATCAAGCATGTGCGGACACCAATTATTTTATATAAGTAGACTTGTCAATTTGTCAGGCACCCAATTGGTTTCCATCACCCAATTTTTCAAGCAGGTTTGGAAGACTTTGGGGGAAAAGCTGACAAAAAAATCATCATCATCATCGCCCACCCAATTTGTCAAGCAGGTTTGAAAGGATTTGGGAACAGCTCCTCAAAAAAGAACAACGGTATCTAACTTACATCTCCTTTTGCCTAAGAAGTTTCATTAGAATAAGAAACAAAGGAATAGCAGATTCATCCACATGTCTTTGTCTACTACATAAAAAGTAATAGGTAAGGTAGGGCCTTCTTAGGACAGGCTATTAATCCAGGCCAAAACTAGTGGCAAGCCAAATTTAGGAATAGAATTTCCATGCAACCGTCACGGAGTGAAGGAACCTCCCTTTTTTCCTTGTGGGTCGGGAGCTGAGGGGGAAGGGAGGGGGCGTTTTTTTTCAACTTGTGTTTGGTGTGGAGAGTGGGTTGTTCACTTTTCACTTGACCTGGCTGACTGTACTAAAGCAAGCTACCTGAAACTTGGAGGAGGGAATAGGAGGACTTAGAAATTACCTGAATTACCCTAACGATAGTATTATATATTTGTAATGTCTAGAAGCAGCTCAAAAAACTTTGGGATTTTTAGTTTTTACCATGGTATGTGCTGACTCGCCGAGGTATATACTAGGACTACCGCCAAAAGGGGCTGGCTGAAAAGCAAAAAGCACCAACTTCATAATCATAGGTATGCCTTGGGTGAATCAGCACCTGCACTGCTAATTGCTTTGAAAGTGAGCAAAATAAAGTAAAATCATTATATAGCCTATATATATGCATTTCCATAGTTTGCAATGCACGTGGTTATGATGGATTGCTTTTAATTATGTCCAACTATTATTAAATATATTTGATCTTGCATTTCATTTTTATCCATTACAATAGCTGTCTTGAACAGAACTCTTACATACCCTTTCAAAACTCCTTTAGATTTTACTAACATTTTCTATTCAAGAATTGCTATAGGTACATCATTGCAATTTTTGGGTTGTCCAACTTCTATTGCCATTTGTTCAGGTTTCCTTTGCATTGTTTGTTAATGTTTCTTTTATATGGATTGATTTCTTTATGCTTTTAATACAAAGTGGATCTTGTGTGTTCATTTAGCCTTTTTGTTAGCTGGTCTTGGCCCTCTAAAAAAAGAGATGACGTGTTTCTTAGTTAACTAATTTTTTCAATTTAAAAAAAAAAAAAAAATTTGTTGAGTTCAGTGATTCAACCACAGTGTCTACAATTGTAAAACTTTTCAACTTTCCTGAAAAGTGGCTGTCAGTAGTAAATAGGTTCTTGGTTTTGAGCAAAAGCTTTTGTCTCTAGACCAGGATTTCCTTTCAGGAGAAACTCGACCCCAGGCATATGCTATGTATAGGAGAAGGGCCTAAGTACAGGCCCTTCCGTGATTTGAGATCTGTGTCCCAGGCCGGTAGGCCGAGGAAACAGGTCGAAAATCACAGAACGGCCTGTACTCAGGTCCTTTTCCTATGGAAAGCAGAGCTTGTATTTTTTCACGTTTCAGAAATAGTGACAGGTTGGCTCGTACCTTCTGTTGGTCACAAGATCCAAGTAGAGCCTGGCTGGTATGTACCTTCCACCACAGAAGATCGCGCTTGCTGAAAACAGGTTTCTTCAGACTGGTAAGGGAGCTGAAAATACAAAGGAAAAATCCAGGCAGTGCTTTAAGGTAGTATGAGGCTTGCTTTCCAAGGCTTTTGGAAAATTGCATCTATGTCATAGTTACTGCCTGTCCCTTCATTGTACTTACAAAGCTGGACAGAAGAGAGTTCATCATACGCTTTTGAGTTGCTGCAAAAACTATTAAACTCAAGCTGCCTCTTTAGACTTCCTTTCAGCCATAACCTCTTTTTGACGATGATTGTAAGCTGCTGGAATAATCCTAAACACTGTTGCTGCCAGACATATATTCTGAGCAGATGCTTTGCTCAGCTTTGGCACCAAGTTCAAGGTCATGTGGAGATTTAAATTCCTCTACTATGTAGCAATGTTATGTGTGTAAGTGTAAATTGTTGTTTTACATCCTGTGTAAAATCACATGTGTAAATTTTTAAGGATCTAGTATGTATAATTTAGTTTTCAGTATCATGTTGTCATCACAATTTTGACTTGTGCAATTTTGTTAACAACAAAATAATGGAAATTGGTTGAAATATTTACTATGTAGGATATTAATGTGAGAACATTGAAAGTGATTGTGATTTTCTAAATAGCATATGTTCCCATCAAAAGAAATGACAAATTTTATTTTCTACACGAGCATAATTTGAATCACAAATGTCGATCCAGTTCTGTATTTTGATCAATGTCTAAACTGTAGATGTATGAGATCGTTGTGATCAGAGTTGGAAAAAAAAATTGAATTCAAAATGGACTATGATCACAAAATTTAGGATCACAACAACTTAAGGAGAGAAACGTTCTGACAATTACATGCTCAAGTTTTTACACTTACACTTTCTACCATGCATATTTTGGGATTTACATTTGCATGGTGTGCATCATATATTTCTGAAATATATCTACACAATTAAGTTATTTGCAAAGACAATAAAATCCAAGAGCACACAATCCTAGGTTTCAATGAAATTGAGGACAATAGTCAAGATGGGATTGTGCCAAAGGGAACTAACAGAGGAAGAAATTCGGCCTCATCCCAAAATGAATTGAATTTTCTCACATTTCTTATGTTTTGCATGTGTCTATGAAAGGGCCTACCTAGGTTATGGGAAATCTAAGAACTATTTAAAAGACTACATAAAGATTACCAAAAAGGTTATTTAAAGGGTTACATAGAACCTACCTATGAAGTTAGATAGGGATTTCTTAGGTTATAAATATTTAGGGGTTATTTAAAGGTTACTAAAGGTTATTTGGGGCTTATTCATGATGCAAGTGGAGCTTACATAAGGCCCACCATCACAAATTTCCCAAGTCTTATAAGTTTGTACAAATTTTGTGCAAAATCCGATTTTCATAAGTGAATACAAAAATCACATGAATTTCATGTTATGATTAATATGATTGATATTTGGACATATTCAAATGGATAAGACATCTTTTTGAATGACATATGTGAATGTTCATATTTAATAGATAAAAATCGCATAGTTTTATGTAAAATGTAAATCATATGTACTTCACATCAAGACATCATAAGTAGAAAAAAAAAATTATATATATCTATTATTTTTACATTTGAAGCCTATAGATTTTGCATAGACATATTGTTTTACAATTTTCACATGGATTCTATTGAAATTTTGTGAGACCCCAAACAAGGTCATCATATTGTCCTTTCACCCTTCAAAGCTAAAACATGATGTATCGATGATATACCATTTAGAATTGCAATAAAACATTGTGAGACATGTTCGTAAGGAATTAGGACATTTTAGGGTACGACATACCTATAGTTTACTTCAAGGCCAATATTGGTGGAGAGACATGTAGTTGGAGGTTCAACAATTTATTTCATGATGCATGATGTATGATCAAGTTCATGCATCATTTAATGCACCCATTCCACATTTATAATTTATATTAATCATGGGGCTTAAGTATTGATGGAACTTGGATTTGGGTGAAAACATGGTCAAAGGAACTAGGGCCCCTAAGGTAAAAGTCATTTTCCAAGGATTACACATGACATGTATCATTTTTGTGTTGGTTTCAAATATTCAGAATCCGGTTTATTCTTTAGCACTACTAAATGTAGCTTGTAGAGAGCTAATTATTCCACCTGTCTTTATTCCATTTACTGGAAATGTGATCAAACAAAATCTAATAGGTTTTCCAAATTCAATGTCATTATGAAAAATTGTGTCTGTGGCAATTAGACTACCTTACAATTAGAACTCCAAAACAATTAATATACAATTGCATTGCAATTGTCCCATGGAAATACAACAAATTCATAAATAAAATGCCACATCATAAAATCCAGGAGTTGCATTGTAGCTGCAAATTAGTTGTAAGATTTATATTTATACAATACAATGTACACATTGTATATAAGGTTGTAATCAACCATTTTGACTTTGTTGACAAGTTGCATTTTAGTCACATGTAACAACTACATCACAACTAGGATAAATTTAGATATTAATCAACAACTACTTTGCAACAAATGTACAGCCTTGAGTAACACATACAATCATGTCATGTGTATACATTTCCACTACCTAATATATATGGCCTTTCAACTTGTTTGTAATTAGTATGTAACTATATTTCAATTTAAAATTTGAAATTTGGCTGGAAAACCTTTAAGCAAGTGAGACATGGTAATGTTTTACATATGTTGCATTTAGTGACAAATAAGTTGCATGTTAATGGTAGTATAGTTGTAAATTAATTTTATTCCAGTTGAAGGGATTATTTACATATTTTTATAATAATGTTATGATATGCTACTAATTTCATTTCATATGTGGAATTAAATATCATAACATGGTAGATTTCAAGCAAATAAGGTGGATTGAAGAAATTGCATGGCTCAAGTTCCATTTCAATAAAAATAAAATAAAACATTCATTTATGCAACATAATGTTTTAAACGACAATATTTGATTGTTGTGGGTCATCATTTTTATGATTTGACCTTTTGTTTAGATAGAGAAAAATGTTTATTATAAATAGCTTGGGCATTTTAAATTCATAATTAAATTATATTTTAGTAAAAAAAATTAAAATTTTTTGGTAATGTATTCCTCAACATGGAATGTAAATCTATTTAAAATTTCAAATCCATTTCATGTTTATAAATAATGATGTTTAATGTAATTCAACATTATTTATTATAATCAAAACAACATGATAATGGTTGTGTGAGGTTTGTATAATTACATTATAAGTTGCAATTTAGTTGTTTAGTACTACTAAAATCAACTACCATATAATTGCTTTGAAACCCAAACTTAAACACCTAGTTGCAAATTAGTCACTATTTTTTTTTTTCATTTCATTTTTAATTGTAAGTTTGCTACAAAGGATAGGAACATAATTCATTGCTCAAATGGATGAATGAAACAATTAAAGAATATATTTGTTAGATTAGTTATAAAATAGTTGTAAATAAGTTGCAAAAGAGAAGGATATTTAAAATCCATTTGACAAATGGATGAATGAAATAATTAAAGATTATATTCGTCAAACTAGTTGTAAAATAATTGTGAATAAATTGCAAAAGGTATTAACATACATCATTCGTTAATATATGGATGAAAAGCCACATTGACATTTCGTTCGCCACGTTGGAATGTGTATGAAAATTTGACATGGAAATTAGTTGCATATAGTTACATGTGAGTTACACCATGTATACGATATTGTATACAACATAGGGTGTTCACTGTAACTGCTACAACTTGTCCATTAGCATTCAAGGTTGTATAAATACCATGAGTTGAAAGTGTCTGTTGCAATTAGAAAACCCAATTGCAAGCCCAATTATAAAACCCTATATTTTTTCATAGTGTGTATCTTCATGTTGGACCCTATACACCATATTTTGGTTTTGGTTATAAAGGCATAGGAAATGTTCTTACAATGTGGCCTCTTATGTTCGATCCTTTAACTAACCCCACGACATCATCAAAGCCAGTTTCAAGAATTGCACAAGCTGATATTGTAACAAATCATGGGAAGCCTTCAAATGATGATGAAGACCATTCTAAAAGAAAACACAACCCTAAAATGTCACAAATCATTCTTATTTTAAAATCATGCCATGATTAGAAGGGAAAACCATCCCTAATTAAAAATGCTAATAGATTGTTGACTAATGGATGAATTGTACTTATCACAACAATATTAATGAACCTTTTGATAAAAGTGGTAACGGGCCTCCAAGAAGCAAACCTCCAGGAGATGGTGGTAGCAGTCCTCTAGGAGGTTGTGGTAGTGGTCTTTTAAGAGGTGGTGGTGGTGGTCCTTTAAGAGGTGGTGGTAATAGACATTTGGGAAACCAAAATCCAAGACCATACATTGCAGGATTAGTAAGGCCATGGATAGGGCCTACCTAGAATTTGTGGTACCTTACTTGGTATCCTATCCAACCCCTTGTAGCACCAAATCCTCCACCAAGTAGAAAATCCTTACTGTACCCCATTTACACTACGAGAACAGATTTATAAGTTCATGTACACATTTTTTGCAAGGCCATTTAAGCCAAAGGAGAAAAGAATGATGCTAATATCATCAATTTGTTTTGTTTTACATTTTGTAATGCCATATCCAAGTGGGGAGAAAATTCTATGAAAGGCCATCTAGTTTGCAAATTTGAAAAGTTTGAAGTTGCATTTTGTAAACATTATTGAAAGTACAAATGGATGAACAAGTGTACATGGCATTGCGAGTGATAAAGTCAGGTGGAGATGAAAAGGCCAAAGTATATTATGAACGTATACTTAAACTAGCACATTACCTTTAGCATCAAGAAGATGATAGTTTGTTGACCACTTTTTTTCAAACAGGTTTGCAACCATATCTTTGGATAGCCAATATGGGGGTGAAGATGGACACCTTGTTCGAACACAAGGAAGTTGAAATCACTTATGAAGAAAATATGGGAGACACCAATGAATATTGAAAATTGTTGGAACCACCAGCCAAGCGGGAGAAAGCTAATGAAGGAAGGAAAACAAGTGTGATTTATAATCAATGCAATAAACCAAGACATTCCAAGGAGCATTGCCATCAAAATCCAAACAACCTAAACATCAAATTCAAGGACAAAACGAAGGTAGTAGTGAATGGAGTTTTGACACAACTTGAAGGTACATGAAATAAATCTAGTAACACAACAAGTCATAAAGAAGTAAAAAAATAGGTTCCATCATTTATTGTTGCTTCTTTTGCAATTTCGTCAAACATAAAATTTATGATTGCCTTCATAAAGATGAAACTCTGGCCATGTTTAGGGAAAAAACAACAGTAGCTACACCCAAGAAGAACGATGTTGTTGTCAAGATGGTTTTGGTTGTAACTACTTGTAGTTAGATACTCGAAAATGTGGTATTCAAGGAGAAAAAACCTTTCAAAAACAAGAGCTTGGCCAATTGGCAAGAAGGGGAAAAGCTTCAATGTTTGTTTGAAGAAACCATTAATGATATACAAAAAAAGGAGCTACTTGGAACTAGTATACAAGCTCTAGTTAAAGCCAATCTCATTAAGAATTTCAGTTTAAATCCCAAAAATCAATTAACCAAACCTACTAGTTTTGTCGGTACTATCAGATCTATTGACACTATTAGAAATACCAAACCAATTGATTTTTTTTCAATTTTGGAAGATATCATCTAGCAATGATTAGAGAATAAACATACCTTTACTTTGGGCCAACTCTTCAAAATCATTCCAGATTTGAAAAATATGTTGTTGCCAAACTTGCTCCTAGAAGAAATATTGTCATTGCATCAAGGCCAAATCCAGTTATTGCCTCGATGGTGATTAATCCTCACATGGTTGTGATATAAGTTCAAGTGGGCAAGAATATGGTTGAGGATGTCCTACTGGATGGAGGATCTAATGTGAACATCATGACAAAAAAACTACGAAAATGTTAAAACTTCCAAGTCTTAAACTAACATCATACACATTCTAGATGATGGATTAAACCATCACCAAACCCATTAGACTCATCAAGGACCTCAAAATCCACATTCATGGGATTCCTTACATTGTGACATTCATAGTAATGAAGAACAATGTTTTGGATTCCAAATATTCCATGTTGTTAAGTCAACCACAGTTACATAATGCATGTGTTACACATGATTGCGGGAACAACCTAATCACAATTGAAGGCAATGGCATGGTGCAAACCATCATTGTAACCAAACATTTAAATAGCAATACCAAACGTCTTAAGGTTTTGTTGTGTTACGATTTAATCAAAGGAATTACAGCCAAATAAGAAGAAATATTTTTTGCAACAGAACCGAATTGTTTTACATTTGGGACCATCACATTATCGGAATCGAAAATTCTCAATGCTACAATTTTTGGTGCAAATGTCAATACAAAGGACCTTGAGTATGTACAACTTTCCACACCCGGAAGGACAGATTTTGGTTGATACTACGCCTCCATGTATCAAAGTCTAAGAATTGAACATTGCACATTGGACATTACTTAAGGATCACTAGGTACGACTTCTCAATTTGGGGACTACCAAAAATCTTTAGACAATTAAATTGAATGTAACATTGCTCAAATTAATTGCCACAAATAAAACATTGTTCTGAGAATATAAGAGCATTTTTACATACTTTCATCACCGATTGGGGAGCTTTTGTTTGGGAAGTCATGCCATTTGGGCTTAAGAATGCTCCACCAATTTATCAACGAGTGTTGATTACAATTTTCAAGGACTATTTTGGAATATTCATGAAACTATTCTTGGATGACTTCAACATGTTTAGTGATCCAAACACCCATTTATCAAAGTTATGACTATGTTTTAATTTGATAAATGTAGAAAATTTGGTATAAGCTTGAACCTTGAAAAATGCATGTTTCTTGTGCATCCAAGGGAGGCAAGCTACCAAATCCAAAGCAAATTTCAACTATTGTTCGCATGAGTGCATAAAAAACACTTAAAGACATTCTGATTTTCAATGGCATGGTACAATACTATAGGTGTTTCATCAAGGACTTTGCTTTCATTATGGCTCCCATTACTAAGCTATTGTGAAAGATAAAAGTTTTTAAGTGGATGGCAGAATGCCAATAGGCTTGGGAAGAAATCAAATAATGTTACATGAATGCATTAATCTTGATTTCACCTCATTAGGACATCGAATATCATGTTCACACAAATGTTTCTTATTTGGCAATTGGGGCTATGTTGACGCAAAATTGTACTATAAAATGTGACCATGCAATTGCCTATGCATTGTTGTTGTTCAACAATGTTGAACAAAATTATATGACGACTTAAAAGGAGGCACTTGCAATGGTGTATGCTCTCCATAAATTTCATCAATATTTGTTGGGCAACAAATTCATCTTCTATATGGACCATATGGCACTATTATACTTGGTCCGAAAACCCCAAATTTCAAGGAGAATAACAAGGTGGCTACTTTTCTTCTTAGAATATAATTTTTTGGTAATTTATGAACCAAGAAGATTTCATTTTATGGTGGATGCCTTATCTTGAATGCTTAATCTCATAGAGGAAAATGAAGTATTAAACCAAACAATGGACATTACACTCTTCTTCTTACAACCGATGTGGCTACAGGAAATTTTCAAGTACTTCATTACACTAGAAGAAAAACATGTATTGTCGACTACTCTTTGCGACTAAATTTTAGTTGGAAGAGACATTTTTCAACTAAAATCCTTTTAGTTGCCTAAAACAAGTTGCATGTGATAAACTAATCGCAAATGACAAAGGGTATTGTATGAAAGAAAAAGTCAACAAATACATTTCATACTTTGACTCCATTATTTACGTATTGTCACATGCAACTAAAATGCAACTATTTAGGTCACAATTGAGGGCAAATCATGTGCTGTCACATGTCTTAATATTTGATTTTAAAAATATAGTAATTATTATTTTGAAATAATCTAAGACGTTCAATTCAAATACTTGGATGATCTTATATTATGACATGTGGCCGAATGTAAATATGCCACATGGCATTAAAAAATAATAATACACATGCTACCAAATGTGCAATTGATGGGTGGATAGGATTTAACCATGTGGTAATTTCAAGAGGCAATGGCCATAAAACATGTGACAATTTTCCATTTGTTCAAAAAGATATATAATAATTACACTAAGTAAATATTATAATTATAGTAATCAAATGTTATAATTTTAAAAATTAAATATCATAAATATAATAGTTAAATATTAAAATTAAAGTAATTAAATATTATAATTATAGTAATTAATTGTTTTAATTACTTAATTATAATCTATCTTAGGTTAAACTATAATAGGCAACCTATTTTAAGCTAAACTAAGGTAAAATAAGCTAGCTAGCATATGTGAAATAAGTTAGGTAGGTTCCTATTTATTTTGTTGGGGACAAGTCTTTTGAATGGCACAAGCACTATGTTATAGTGCATACCATGAATCTAATCCATTCCTTCATTTATTTATATACTTTACAAGTTTGAAGTTACAAACAAAAGATATGGAACAATTTTAATGAAAGGGAAACACTATAACATTACAACACTATCACATCCTTTGTCCCATACAAAAACATTATCATATATCGACACAATAAAATATTTATTGTTTTCATGAACTATTTATTACCTATTTTATTTATTACTTATTATGTATCCTATTTACTACCTACTATTTATCTTGCTTATTACATATTACCTTGACTACATACCTATTATCTATTATCTAACTTACATTTGATAAACTAATTACCTAACCTACTTAATTAATTAATAATATTATTATCAAAACATCATATATCCACATAATTTTTTTTTTACAATTTAACCTATCTATTATTTACTACTACCTATCCTATTTATTAGATACTACTTAGGTTACATACTTACTATCTACTACCTAATTTATCTAATAAATTAATATCCTAGCCTACATTTAATAAATTAATTGCTTAACATAGCTAATTAATTAATTAATTAATACAAAAACATTATGACATATCCACAAAATAAAATACCTTTTGTTTAACTTATAGCCTACCTACTTACTACCTACTAGTAACTATCTTACTTATTACATACTACCTAGGTTACATACCTATTATCTACTACTTAACCTACCTAATAAATGAATATCCTAGCCTACATTTAATAAATAATTTTTTAAACATAGCTAATTAATTAATCAATTAATACAAAAACATTATGACATATCTATAAAATAAAATACCTTTTGCTTAGCTTACCTACCTACCTATTATCTACTAGTACCCATCCTATTTATTACATACTACTTAGGTTACATACCTATTATTTATTACCTAGCCTAACTAGGTTTAACCTTCATAGCTTAACCTATTAACTATACTTAATAAACAAGCTTACTATTACCTATAGATAATTTAGGCCAATTAATTAAGTATGCAAAATAGGCTAAGCTACCAATGTACATAGGCCTACTTACTTTAAAGTAACCTATTAAGCTTAGTTAGCTTAGTTAGCTTAGTTTACCAACTAGGTTGTAATACCTTCTTCTAACAAATTATTAACTATTAGATATTATATCATGGACGACCCATGGATAATTGCAAAAAAGACCCATGAATGGGTACATTAAAGGGATAATAATCCAATTGAAATAACAAAGTTTGACATATATATGTGGTTTATGTTTCTTTATTCATGTGGTAGAATATACTATTGTATTTGAAAAACCTTTCATTTGTAGTTGCAAATTATGTTATCATTCATTGATGAATGTAATCAAAATTGGATGACATTGTTCACTTTTTATTTACATTTTCAATGAAAATCATATTAATCGTAAGTTGTAGTCACATCAACAACTAGAATTTGGTTCAACCTTTCCTATAGTTACATATGCAATTACAACAAGTTGTAACTACATGGACACATAGGACTAACACATTGCTAGTCATAAAATTCATTGGTTTAGACATTAATCACATAGTAGTCACAAAAATTGTTGCAACCCTAACATTGGGTTCGCAACTAAGAGTGAAGTCCAAGGGCCCATGAGGGCACAAATATGTTTAGGTGTGAAACACACTCTCACAAATGAGGGAGAGTGCAAGGGATGAAGCTTAATGACTCCCAAGTGCATTCCCACTTTGGGAGTTCTATTCGTGCGAGAGTTGTGAATGTTTAGAGCCTTGGTTGGAAGGGCAAACAAACACCAAATTGGGCCCCTAGGACACCATTAGAAAGGTCTTCAAACGTAGATGCTTAAATGCCCTTGCATTGTTCATTTAAATCTGATTTGCATGAGTTATGATAAAAAGAAGGGGCATGAGTCAAATTGAGAATTTGACTATTAACCACAAATTCTTTGAGAGTAGGGGTCAAATGAGGTCCAATTGGAGCATACTATACATCGTTAGAAAGATATTTTTTAGGGCTACAAGATATTGCCCTTGCACTTTTGAAAAAAACTTGATTTGAAAAAGATATGAGCATCCAAAGTTTTGGAACAACAAGAGACCTAGTTTTGGGATTCCCATTTGGGAGTCCTTGGAAAAAGTGACACTTGGATGTGGTCCCCGTAGATTGGCACATAATATATTATAGGGGGGAATGATGTTTCTTCTCAAAAGTTGCAAGCCATGTGAAATTTGTGCTTGAAGTGGACCTTATTAAGTCCATTGCACCACTTCCATTTGATTTACATTAACCACTTTCTTTTCTTGGTTATGCAAGTTGACATCATCTTAAACTTTCATTTGTGAGTTCATTCTAATCCCATCCCAAAGCTTTAGCACACATTCCTACACTCCTACCCTGAAATGTTGCAAGTTAGGGAGCGTGCCCAACTTTTTTTTTCTTCTGTTGTTTCGCTTTGAGACCCACCTTTGGGTCCCTTGAAGAGTTTGGGGGTGTGTAAAAAATATGGTTAAAATAAACAAGATTTATTTTAGTGAAATAAAAAAGATAAAGTGCAATTCAAATTACCATAAAATTTGGTGGTAAGTTTAATTTCTTTCCTTGTTTAATAACAATGTGTATTTTTATTGTTAAAAAAAATCTCACCCTATTTTATGACTAAACTTTAGATATTTGGTATGTGTTTCATCTACTTTATAGATATATTTATTATACAAAAAAAAATACAAAACATAAAAAAATATTTAATAATTTTGAGTGTAAATATTAATGGTTTTTCTAGTCTACATTAGTCGTTTCGAATCATCTCCAAATTTGTGGTTAATGAACTTTAATATCTATATTTACAAAATAATTAGTTCAAAAATGTCTACCCCATGAGCTTGGGAATTGCTTCTCAAGTTTGTGGCATTTGAAAATGGGCATAACTTGACCATCCCCTTGGATTCAAGAAGCTTTGTAAACTTAAGATGATTCTATTGCACAAAATAATAGTTTCATAAAATTATTCCTATAGAGCTTGGCTATTACTCTACTTGATCCAACAATTAGATATTTCTCATAATGTGTTCACTTGCACTATTTTTGATGAATTCAACATGCTTTAAAAATTGAAAACACTTCTTGAGTTTCAATAACTTGATTTGAAGCATACTTTTTGGGCCCTTGCCAATTGTAGGAATTGGTGGAGATCCATTTTGAAAATAATGCACTTTCGAACACCCTCCCTGAAGAGTTTAGTAATTTGATACAATTACAATTTTTGACACTATGAAATAATCAATTAAATGAGAGAATTCCATAGAAAATTGCCAACTATACATTGTTCTAGAGCTTGAAGGTTCAACTTATCAAGAAACCAACTTTTTGGGGAACCTTGGAGTCTATTGTGAATAAGGAAGGATAGTGGATGACTTTTTGAAGGGCATCAACTTTTTTTCATTGATGGCAGCATTGTAGGTGTTAGTTCACCCTAATTGATATTTTTCATAATAACATAACCTTTGGACTTGGGACCTTCCCCTACCATTGCCATTCCTTTACACAATATCATCCCCTTTGGTGCAAGTAGCACATTGTGTCCAAGTTAAGGCCCTAAAGGACTGGGAGAAGTTTTGAAATATATGTTTATTGTGATTTGTGAAGGTTGAGCTGAATTAGTCTTGGATTTAGAAAATGTCCTCCAAAGTGTGGCTTTACACATGCATAGAAAATAAAATCAAGGTCACCATTTTTCATAGCAACTTATTACAAAAAGAAAGGCTTGAGATTCGAAGGTTATTTACATTTATTTACAAATGATATTAGTTCAAACTTCAAAATAAGCTATTTTTTTGTTATTCGAACATAATTTGAGCAAAAAATTACAAAATAAATTAGGCTCAAGAAAAGTCTTGAAAACCTCTGTAAATAAATCAACAAAAAAACATTAAAAATTCAGAAAAAATGTGAATAATGTGTACTTGTAATTATATGTTACATCATATGCATGGGTATACACGTTCTATTCTTGCTAAATTCAAAGAACATAATTTCAGTTTTTTTCAATTCTAAGCCTTCACAATCATAAATATATGAGCTTCCATGCATTTAAAAAATGAATGGTCTAGTTTCACATATGTTAAAAGGAATTTAAAATAAAACTAATCAATAATTGCTTACCTAAGTCCTTATATCAATAAATGAACAAATGAAACAAAATTGAAATTCCACAAAAGATAGTCAAATACAAATTCACTAATATTGAAACACTTGTTCATAAAACCAAACTACATTTTAATTCTTAAAACTCACCCAGTTGATTTGCAAAATCATTGTGATGCAAGATATTTGAAAGTTAACATAGTCCTTGGTTCTTATTAGCGTCCTTGGACCCCTTTTTCCTTCATTCCAAATTTCATCTCTCATTGTGTGTAGTCCCAACCAAAAACTATCACATGGAAAGTGAATGTCAAGACTTACATCTCAATTCTCATGCTACAATTCAAGCCACATTCATGGTATAAATTTCCCATGGGATTCAAAAGCCACTTAGATTCATTCATTGCTGGCAATATCTTTTGAGATCTGAAGGAACACTTTTCTTAGTTTCCTTTTTCTTGCATTTCCACATCTTGGTGGATTGAAGGACCTAAAAGTGCATAAGGTTTGTTCAGGTTTCAGTTGCATTCAGAGACACAGAGAGAGAGAGAGAGAGAGAGATGCAATTGGAAGCATCAGCAGCAATCAGGAATGGCAATGGAAGCAAGAAGTGACTGCCACTTCCTGCTGCTGCTTCTAGTCTCCATCTCATGGACATTGTCATCACAATCCATGTACAGAAGAGGGTCAGTGAGTTGTGAGTCAATGTTCAGTCGTAATTTCTGGAGCACTGTAGATGCACACCATTATAAGCTGTTGGAGGATGGTGAGGTTGCAGAACTCGTCCTTGACAGTTTAGCTGCTTTAGGATTTGCCTTGAATACCAGGTACTGGTCTGGCTGCATCAGCATTCAAATGAAGCTACATCCTGGTGATTCGGCAGGGATGGTTACCACATTCTACACTTCCTCTTTGAGTGGGAAGCATGACGAGCTTGATTTTGAGTTCTTGGGAAATTGGCAAACCCTATGTCCTGCAGAACAATTTTTGTGTAGCTGGAGATAGAGATTGGGAGCAGTGTATCAAATTATGGTTTGATCCAACAGCTGACTTCCATAGCTACATGATTCAGTGGAGCAAGAAGATGATTGTCTTCATGGTGGATGACACCCATCTGAGTGCACAAAAACAATGAGCATTTGGGTGTGCCATGCCTGTGTCAATGGCTGATGAGTGTGTCTGCCAGCTTGTGGAATGGTGAGGAATGGGCCACTCAATCTGGATCCATTAAGTTGAACTGGGCTAAAGCACCCTTTGCAACAAGATACTGAGGTTATGATGTGCAAGGATGTGAGGTGCCCTGGAACAAGGGGGATGCCCTGTATCTCAAGGAAATATGATGGGTTGTTGGAGAAGGCTACAATCCAGGAGCTGAATGTTGAACACTTGGCTCGGTTGCAATAGGTGACTGAGAGTATGTTAGAATTTAATTATTGCACTGACATCTACAGGTATCCTGAACCACACCCTGAATGCAGCTGGAATGCTGGCATCCATTCTGGTCCAGAGCTTCAAGAACATAATAGCTTTTCGCACCAAAATCCTGCTCATACATCCTCATTGTAGGCATTTTATGCACCGTTTTCTGTGCATTCTTGCATCATTTTCAGAGTCTGTTATAAGAGTCTGTATAGGAGATAGGGAGCATAAGGTTGGACTGAAGGTCTAACGGTGTTTACAATTAGTTTGCTTTCAGACCTCTGCCTATCTCCAATTTTTTTTGCAGCTGAGATTCTTTTCACCCTCTACAACTGCATAGAAATGCAAAGGAGATGTTGGGTTTTTCTTGTTGAAGACCAAGCTTCACAATGATCCTTAGACCTGATGAACTGTGAATGACATTTCTCCTGAAGGTTTAAGCCAAATTGGGTGAATACAAAAGATAGGTTTGGCTCCTCCTGATGCAGGCCCTTATTTTAATAATCCCCATGGCCTTGCGTGGTACTTTACTTAACAAGTGATTTTGTAACTTGATAAAATCAATATTGTAATTTATTAGGTTAAGTGATAATGTGTCATAAATTAATAATGGTTTATGTATGATTCATTACAATTATGATGAATCATCATCAAAACAAGTCATAACACAAAATGTGCACAACTTAAATTAGGTTATTCTTTAAGAAAATCATGACAAATATTAATACACAGGGTTAAAGTTGAATGAGTCATAAAAAAATCATTTCACAAGTTAATGTGCATGAAGAATTGGATGATGAATCACCAAAGATGATTTTTTCCACTGACATGAATGTGAAAAAATAAATTAACATGTGTATGTCCATGAAATGTATATTAATTTTAAATTAAATTTAACATTGACGTAAATAATGATAAATTATTAAAAACCATATGAAAACATAAGAAAAAAAAATTAAAATTGATTGCTATTGGTAGTGTGTAGTAACACGGAACTCAAATTTATGATAGAAATGATGATTATGATATATGAAAGATGCAAAAAATAATTATCTTAAGAAAAAAGATTGTGAAAAAAAATCATAAATTTCATAACCATGTAATAAAAATACATAGTTTCAATCTTTTAACTTTTTTTCTTTTTCACAATTTTTATATTTAATTTATATAACAAAAACTATTTTACAAGGTTGATTCATATTATAAATAAAATCGATAAAACTAAAAACGAAATCAGCATATGACAACCTATCCCACCTTAAAGAATAGTTTGGGGTAATGTCGTCTAAGTGTGGATTAGTATAAAGCTACTTTAGTGTAGAGTAATGCCCTTGGCATGAGGCGATCCTCTGAAATAAGCATGCACTCCAGGTTCTCTATCCAATTTCCCGGGTTTCAGGATGAATTACAGGATTTGGGGTCCTGTTCTCTGTCCAATTTCCAGGTTGGTAGGATGATTTGCAGGTTTTGGGTTCGATTCTCTGTCCAATTTCTGGGTCGCAAGTGCAATGAGAGTATTTGTGGCCTTGAGCCAGTTACTGGACATAACCAGTTTTTGAAAACCTTTTTTCGTGCGATTTCTGTCCTGTGACTGGACGCAGTAGATGCGAGTCTTCATGCTCAGCCAAATAGCGAGCAAAAATTAGTACAGATGAGTTATGGGTTCTAACCAGGGTGAAGCCACCCACTAGGGTACTGCCACATCACCAAAAAATGGGTCACCTGTACACAAAAGAACTAGTAGAATTTTTCCAGCACACAGGGTGGGCACATTACAGTAAAGGTGCATTCACACCTACTGTTAAATCAGTATTGATTGAAAATCTAGGTGGCATCTTAGGTGGCACCCAATATTAAATGGGTGATTGTTTAATATTAAGTGAATGTTAACTTAACATAAAATCTTCCTGGTAAATAGGTTTAGGTCCTAAATGACTAGCTTGATGTTAGGGGACTCAATACTGGAGGCCTTAACACCAAGTGTGAATGCACCTTAAGTAAAGTTTCTGCCGAAAACAGAGGAGGCACCTTAGGAGTACGGGTCCTAAAATAATGAGGCACCTTATGTGTAAGGTGCCTGTTCTCCTCCGAAATTCAATCACAGCCATCCAACTACTAGATCTTTACATCGGGTAAGAGCCTCAAATGAGGCGGTTTTGAGAATATAGGGGTCCCATGTTCAGTCACGGCTGACTATAGGGCCCTCATTCCCAGAATACCCCAGTTCTTGGTCCTTTACCTTTACACTTTTGGGCCAGAGTGAGCCACACCACCCACCAGCACACCATCCACTGGATGCCCATTACAACAGCTGTGGATGAACCTCAACAACTGAGTTTGTTCTGTGAGAAGTAGGTCCTATAAATAAGGTAGATAGGTAGGAAAACATACAGCTATGTACTAGATAAGCATATGGTTTATACAGGAGTAAGGGCTGTTTTACTACCTACCAACAACGGATTGGGCAGTTGAATGCAAGTAGGTAGTAAAAAGAATGGTTTGTTCATAGGTGGGTAGTAAAAAAACTGGGTTCTTAGAAGGTAAGTAATAAAAAAGCAACTGAGCTCACTAACACAGCAGAAAATTGTTTCCTGACGACTTTCCATCCATCCTTCATGCTTCACTAGTGAGTGTTGGACCCCTGGGTCACTCTGGCCCACTTGGAAGTTGTTGGTAGGTATGTAGGTAGTTAAAAAATAAGTGGGTTGTTAGTAGGTAAGTAGTAAAAAACATTGGGGTTTAGGGTAGTTAAAAAACATTGGGGTTTAGGGTAGGTAGTAAATAATATTGGGTCATTAGTAGGTAGGTAGTAAAAAAAAGGGTCATTAGTAGGTAGGTAAATAGTAGAAAAGCAACTGAGCTAAGGCAGCTGAAAATTGTTTGCTGACCACTTTCCATCCATCCATCCTTCATGGTGCGTTGGTGAGTGCTGGACCGCTAGTTCACTGGTCCACTTTATGCTGTTGCAATACAAACGTGTGTAGTTTTGGTTGTTGGGAAGTTGTGTGTGCGTAGTGTGTACCTAGTCTTCAAGGGCGGCGGCTGTAAAAATCTGGCGGGAGCTTGAAGCACCTTATTTGTATTAGGGTTAGGGCGCTGCCGAATTGTGGTTGTGTCGTCGTTGTTTGTTGCGATCGATCCATCCTTTTGGTGGGCAGATCGATCGATCGATCGATCAATAGCATTCTTCTATCCTTTTTCTTCTTCTTCTTCTTCTACTACTACTACTACCCACTAGATACCTGCGGCCGCTGCTGCAATGGTGTCTGATGCCAGTAAAAAGAAGGCTGCCTCCAAGAAGGCGGCCGCCGCAGAGAAGCGTGGATCCAAGTCTGCGGCAGCCGTCGCACAGTCGAAGCTGAAAGATGTTCAGAATGGAGTTTCGAATGATGCCGCCGTTGCCGATGAGATGGCAGCCTTGATGATCACGGATCGGACGTGTACTGGCGTTTTAGCCTCACACCCTCAATCCAGAGACATTCATGTAAGTTTTGCATTCGTCTCTTGTTGTTTGATCTGGGATTTTTGTTCTTGGATCTGCTGTACATCGCTCGCACGCCTCCCCTCTGACATGCGAGCAGGGGAAGGGTGGACTCGGGCTCATCTTAGCTTCTTCGGCTGCTACATACATGCCGCAGGTGTGATGAAAAGAAGTTGTATGGGAGGATACGTACACACTTTAGTCTATCGTTGGAATTATAGTATCAGGAATAGGGTTTGTGATGTCAAAGCCCAGTAGATTTTTCTGGCATACCGGAGGTGTGTTTTCTTGTGCAAGTTGCTTTTCACCACATGTCCCATCCACTCAGATTCAAAGGGCTTTCAAAGAATTGGCAACAGTTGCTGGATGGAATTATCATCAACTCCTCCCTTAGGGTTTTGCGATTCATGCAACATGTTAGATTAACCTATGGCATGGACTGAAGAGTAATCTGTTCCTGGGTTTCGGGATTGAACATGCATTTCCAAGAGAAAAAATACGGGAAAAATTATCACTTGTCCCTACTTTCGTGCAGTAATTGCAGATCAACACAGTTTGTGCCATCCTGTTCTCAGAGCTGATTCTCCATTGCCACTTCAGGTTGTGAGGAAGGTGATGGTCTGAGACTTTGTGAGCAACTCTCATAAGGTTATGACTGCACTTGCTGTTGCGATACCTTCCGAGTAGTTGTTGTGGATATTTCACTGCAATTTTGTAGCTATGATACTTCAGATCCTTTTCCTTTATCTTGGAACTGTGATTCCTATCTCTGCAGAACTTGGTTATTGGGTTGTAACTATTGGATTATGAACTGTACCAGTTATATATTTGTGCTCTGCTTCATCTGGGGTTCATTGAGTTGGGTTGTTTTTGCAGATTGAATCATTGTCCGTGACTTTTCATGGTCATGAGTTGGTTGTTGACTCAACTCTCGAGCTGAATTATGGCAGGTACATATTGGCACATGCAGACAGTGTCGTTCATATGTCCTGTGACAGATCACAAGTTTGTTAGTAGAATTTCTGAGGCATCTTGATAAGGATTCTTGCCTAGCTTGTGTCCTGCACCAGATAACTGTTGGAGCTGATCCTCTTAATGATTTGTTGCAGGCGGTATGGCTTGCTGGGTTTGAATGGTTGTGGTAAATCTACTCTACTTACAGCAATAGGCTGCCGTGAGGTTCCAATTCCAGAGCACATGGATATTTACCATTTAACACGGGAGATTGATGCAACTGAGATGACTGCACTGGAGGCTGTGATGAATGTTGATGAAGAGAGATTAAAGCTAGAGAAGGAGGCTGAGTTGTTGGCAGCGCAAGTGAGACACACACTTTCTTAGTTTTCATTTCATTCATATCTTCTGTTTAAGAAGCCGCATGTCTGTTCTGTATCTGCTACTTTTTGGAAATTTGCAAACCCTTACTTGCAGTTGTCTGTTTGGGTACTCACAGGATGATGGAGGTGGTGAGCCTTTGGAGCGCATATATGAGAGGTTAGAATCAATGGATTCTGCCACAGCTGAGATGCGAGCTGCCCAGATCTTACATGGGCTTGGTTTCACCAAAAAGATGCAAGCCAAAAAGACACGAGATTTCTCTGGAGGGTGGCGAATGCGGATAGCACTTGCAAGGGCTTTGTTCATGAATCCAACAATTTTGTTACTTGATGAACCAACAAATCATCTTGGTGGGTCTTTGTTCACATATGAGTTGGGATGCTATTAGGTGCTTGATGACTGTGCCATCAAGTTAAGTTTGGTGTTTGCTGATGTCACAATAGGTGTCCTGTATGGAGTCAGCTGTTGTGGGATATGGTTGTCTGAAAGTGAAGTCTGCTCTGCTTTGTTCTGTTCCAGTGAAAATTCATGTTAGAAGTATGCTTATGTTCAGTAGAGCCTCTGAGGGGTAGATGTTAATTGGACTGATTTTCATTGGCCTTCATGAAACTTCCAATGGTGTCTGGAGCATCTGGATTATATGAGCCTGACAAAGTGGTGATTGGAATTGGCAGATTTGGAGGCTTGTGTTTGGTTGGAAGAGATGCTGAAGAAGTTTGAGCGTATTCTGGTCATTGTATCACATTCACAAGATTTCCTGAATGGGGTCTGCACCAACATTATCCACATGCAGAATAAGCAGCTCAAGTTCTACACAGGAAACTATGACCAATATTGCCAGACACGAGCAGAGTTGGAAGAAAATCAAATGAAGCAGTACCGCTGGGAGCAAGAACAGATTTCTGGAATGAAAGAGTACATTGCCAGATTTGGACATGGTTCTGCCAAACTTGCTCGACAAGCTCAGAGCAAAGAGAAGACACTGGCCAAGATGGAGAGAGGTGGGCTTACTGAGAAAGTAGTGAGAGACAAGGTCCTTACATTCAGGTTCACAGATGTAGGAAAACTTCCCCCGCCAGTTCTCCAGTTTGTGGAGCTCAAGTTTGGGTACACTCCTGACAATCTGATCTATGAAAAGGTGGATTTTGGTGTGGATCTTGATTCCCGAATTGCTTTGGTGGGTCCCAATGGGGCTGGGAAGAGTACTCTGCTGAAGCTCATGACTGGTGACCTGGTGCCCTTAGATGGCATGGTTCGCCGCCATAACCATCTTCGCATTGCGCAGTATCACCAGCACCTTACGGAGACTTTAACAATGGATGTGTCTGCACTAGCTTACATGATGAGCCAGTACCCTGGCCTGGAGGAGGAAAAGATGCGGTCTGCTATTGGCCGCTTTGGGCTGACTGGAAAGGCACAAGTAATGCCAATGGGAAACCTTTCCGATGGACAGAAAAGTCGTGTCATCTTTGCTTGGTTGGCCTGGAGACTTCCACACCTCTTGCTACTGGATGAGCCCACCAATCACTTGGACATAGAAACAATTGATGCACTTGCTGATGCTTTGAACGAGTGGGATGGAGGCTTGGTGCTTGTGAGCCATGACTTCAGGCTTATTAATCAGGTTGCCAAGGAGATTTGGGTTTGTGAGAACAAGTCCATCACCAGATGGGGGGGAGACATTATGGACTTCAAGCAACACCTGAAGAAGAAAGCAGGGTTGTAGATGACACCATAAGCTTTTTCCTCCAGCAGAGCTTCAGTAGTTTAGAAGATTCGATTCTTTCTAGTGCTAAGCCAGTTATTCTGGGCAAGCTGTTGGAGCCAATATCAGACACTGAGAATTATGGATTAGAGTTCCAGTGGACTATTTTCCTCCTGCTGGAGTGGATTCTTTTGCACCCAGAAAACTAAATCACTTTTGCTGTGACATTCATTACCAGGTGCTCCAGTGCGGAGCATTGGAGCAATGCATGACTTATAATTCTTATGCATCCCTTCTCACAGTGGATTTGTTTTTCCATTAAGCCAGAGTGGTGACAAGAGGAATAGGAAGATGATAGTTGCTATTAGCGGATATTGCATTGTATGTGGATTCAATCTACATTGCAATTATATTGACAATATACCCATCTGCTAGCTTATGAGCATATGTGCATGAGTGTCTGTTGAAGAAGAAGAAACTAAAGAGATGATAAAATTGGTGACACAAACCAATTGGGTCAAAATGAGCTATTCAAAGTTACTTAAGTCATAACTAATGTTTTTGTACAAGTCTCATAAATATTGAAAATGTGCATTAGTTTTTAATAACAATATATTAGATACATATTGATGAAGAAGGTATATTTGAAACTCTACTCTGAATATGATGTTGGGGAAAAAAACAAACTTAAAAAAAAAAAAGAAGCCACAAATCCAAAAATAATAATTTTTTCATTCTTCTTTATTTGGGAATGGACTAAACAGATTTCAATTGGAATTGTCCAAGTGATTTTTACAATTACTATTTTTGTCATTAGATGAATTATAGTCATTAGAATTTAATAAACATTTTAAATTTTTATTTTTAAAAAAAACTTATAATTAGTGCTTTTTGGAAGCATAATGAAATAATGTTAAAATATTTTGACGAAATATTGAGTTTTGTAGGATCCTTCATTGTTTTGTTATCCGAGCTTCTTATCTTGATTGTTCTTTCCCCACGTTGCCAATATAAATAGTTGGTTCATTCAAGGCTTGAGAGGTTTGTTGTTTGTTCTTGTGCAATTTTGTGTGTGTTTCTCTAGCTGTTTCTGTTTTCTTTCACAAGTCTTGTAGAAAGTATCTGCAGCTTTTGTCGGCGATCTTCCACTTTCAGGATTTGTAATTTGTACTCTTTAGACATTTGAAAAAGCTTATCAGGAATTTTGTTTTCATCCCTTGAGACTGAGTTTCCCGGTTCCTTTATCAGTTATGCAATTCGTGATTTTGGCTGGCGGCTTTTTTCAAAGTTTTGCTCTTCATGGTTGCCTCCAGGTGTAAGAAGGACAATTGAAGCTCAAGTTTTTTTTTGTACGCCTACGCCACTTTGAATGCACCAGAATTTCACGCCACTCCACGCCTCTCGTGTTGTTGAATGCTGTGCGTACGTTGCTGTATCCGCACTCCACTCTTTATCCATGACCAAATTCACGCTTCTTCTACTTACAAACCAACGGCCGAATCTTCGTTTCGTGATGCTGCTTCTTTCAGCGTCATCAGCACTCCCTCTCGCCGTTGTCTTTCCACTGAAAACATTTCTGCAAATTCCTCGCATCAATTCCGTGGCTTCGTTTTTCTCTTATTGTTTCGTTCCACTCTGAGAATCTGGACTCCGTCCTTGAATCAAGAACCTCAGAGGAGACCATACCGTGGAAAGCAGCAAACTTCGTCTTCATGTTGCGTCGCCTTAAGAGTGGCTTCATCATGCCTCTGCTGTCTCAAAACTCCCTCTCCTTATTCTTGACGTCTTGTCTTTCAACTAAGGAGTTTCGTATTCAACAATAGACTACAACAAAGGCGTGATCGTGCTTGCTTTCGGCACGCACGGCTGTCCAGCCATCCTCAAGTTCTTGCTCTTTTGTAGCCTAAGCTGGCATTTGGCGCGAGCAGGTGTCGATATTATTGTAGGCAATGGCTTCTTCAAGGCCCAGAATACGAGTGCTGGCTCTTCTTCTGACGCTTCTTGCGTGTGTCGGGCAATGGAGTTATGGAGTCGAAGGCTGGGGAGCAGACGGCCACCATGCAACTTGCCTTCTTGCAGAGGTCAGTGGACAAGATGGCGTGTGTGTGTCTTTTTTTTCCACCTCTTCTCCGTTGCAAACAATATTGGAATCGCAGAATAAATATAACAATACATCTTCTTGGTTTTGCTTCCGACGATATAAGAAGTTCTTTGCTCCGGTGCATGCTGCTCTATGCCCGAAATTGTTGTTCCTTCAGTTCTTTCTACAATCAGATGACTATAATATGCAAATGTTTCTCTCTCCACTTTGTTCAAGAACAAATTTCAGAGCCGGTGAACTCATGGGACGGACTTAGTTTGAACTTGGAGATGCAAAGTCAATACAGTTGTTCTCTCGCTTCCTTGTCGGAATCGTATCAAGATCTCATGTGCAGCAGACCTGTTTCTTCAGAGCACAAAAGAAAAGAAGATCGTGAAATGTGTACGCACTCTTTTTGCATTTCGATTTCTCCCCGAAACTAGACCGGCACTACTGGACATCGATCAGAACTCACATGTTCCACAGCATTCACAATATAAATCCTTGTCCTCTTCTTGTTCTTGTTCTTCATCTGTTTCCGTGTTGGCCTTTATTCTTGCAGCCTCTCCTAGAACCAGCAACAGTGGATGCAGTCAGATCCTTGCTTCCGGACTACGCCGATGGAAGCTTGGCGAGTCTTTGCACATGGGCAGACGACATAAGATGGCAGTATAAGTGGCACTGGACCAGTGCTCTTCATTATATCGACACGCCCGACTTCCTTTGTCGTTACAATTACGACCGTAAACTCATCACCTTCTTCGTTTGCGCTTGTTTGCAACGCCTTTGAAGCTTCATTTTGCTTGTTTCATGAATCGGAAATGTTCCTCTTCTACCAAGTCGTGCACTCCCGTCCTCCTCTCGTCGTCCATCTAAACAAAGTGTCGAGGTCTACTTTTCTTTTTCTCTTGTCCTTTCCAAAAATCTCCTTCGTCCGAACAAAGTTTCTAAGTACCTTGCTTCCTGCTCGCAGATGATTGTCACAATAGCTACGGTGATGTAGATATGTGCGTGTCAGGAGCCATCTACAACTACACTTCACAATTGATGTCTTATCGGAATTCTGCACACAGCTTCTCTGATTCAGCGATGCTTGAGGCTACTGCCAGAGACCAGTGTAAGTCTCGTCTGATCTCTCTTTCTCTGGGCGTAGTTTGCAACTGTTTCCACACTACAGTATATGCTCCCTCCTGTGGATAGTACTAGATATAAGCTCCACACTTTTTTTCACACTTTTTCCCCTGCCTGGAGTCTCTCATGCAATACTCAAAGACTCAGGCATTCAGGTTTTTGTGGCAAAATCCTGACAGATAATTTGACAGAGGCGCTTCTCTTTCTAGCTCACTTTGTAGGTGATGTCCACCAGGTAATTTTCCACTTGATTCCTCTTCCATTTTGCTGAATGATAATGACTGACCCATTAATGCATGTAAGTCCTCAGACTATAGTTTCTAGACCAAAGAATCTGCGGAATTTTCTATCAAACCCTTGAGTTTCATTGGTATCTATGAACTTTCTTTGACTTTAGTTCAATTTTTGCAGCCATTGCATGTGGGATTCACATCAGATGCGGGTGGAAACACTATTTTGGTACATTGGTACAGACGCAAATACAACTTGCATCATGTAAGTGTCCACAATTTTGGTTTCTGTTAAATGTGAGGACACAGCTCTGGCTGCTTCTCTCTGCTTACAGAATACTCATTAGAAAGTCAAGGATAAGTGTGCTACTAACAAATTTCACAAGCTTGGTTATCTTCTTCAGTATCATGTGCCTAAATTTTCACTCCATACAGATACTTCCGGTTATTGCAGAGTTCAAATTGAAACATCACAATCCATGGAAAGAACTGCAAAAATGTACTTGTTTTGTGCACATTTTACTGATGTCGTCTGTATGTGCAGATCTGGGACAATGAGATCATCAACAAAGCCAAGACATACTACTACAACTCTAATCTCCAGGATATGATCGATGCAATCTTCACTAATATCACTGTAAGCATGATTCGTTAGCAATCTTCTGTTGTCTTGTTTGCTATTTCAATTCTCAAGTCTATGCATGTTGTTGGCAGTTGAAAACTCTCTCCTTCCTCAGACACTAGTTTTTTTTCTCACAATTTGAGTTCTTTGAAAGTAAGCAAATATTGCTCACACTGAGAGCCTGCTCTATTGGAACCTTATATTTGAAACAGCATTGTGAACTTCATGTGGAATTTTTTAAAAATTATGTGTGATCCATATTCAATTCAAGTGTCAATTGATATTGAAATATAGCCATTGATTTGCAAGAGCTAACACTTTTGTGTGTGTTGAGTTGCAGGGTGATTGGGTTGAACAGGCAAAGGTGTGGGGTGAATGTGTGAATGATGACATTTCATGTCCTGACATGTATGTTGCAGTTCCACTTACTTCATGTTCACCTTCATCTTTCTTATTTTGGTCAAAACTGTAAAGGGATTTAGAGTTGCCTTTGGAAAATTTCTTGCAATTCAACCTCCTCATAGTTTGTGTAAAATTTTGTTTGGGATAATGCTTTTTAAACTGGTGTTTGACACTTGAGTGGTCACCAAATTCATACTTGTGCAAACATTCTCTTTCAAACTGATTTTCTTATCCCTTAACCTTGAGAAACTGGAGATTATAGAGTTATCTTAGCTAATTCAATCTGCACAAGAAGGAATCATAGCTAATTCAGCAACTTACACGTGGTCGTGCTTGTAGATATGCAACTGAGAGCATAAATTTGGCTTGTAAGTGGGCTTACAAGAATGCAACGCCTGGATCTACTCTTTCAGGTAATGCAACATTCCACCCCTCTTTGGAGTAAATCTAAGTGTAGGAGTGAAGCAAAGAGTGCCTAGCTTCTTAGAATTCATCTATCGGGGACTACCATATTTACACACTTGCAATTCAATGACTGCAACTTTTGAAACGCTCACCTGAGTGTTGAACCTCACCTCACCCAAATTCTGAGCTGACCATATTCTCAATTACCTCACACATTTCAAATGACTACTCTGCACTATGGGGCCCTGTTGGAACTTGGGAATTTCATTTCAAGTTCTTAAGGGAGGCCTTGGAAGCCCTGTGGAATGAGGTGGAAGGAGGTAAGTCACCAAAGTTGGCATGATTATAATCAATTTTGTCATCTAAAGGTTCTCAGCCTAGAAAAGACATTATTATTTTATTTTATTTTTGGTTATTTAAAAAAAAAATTAACTCCATGACAGCCTCAAAACCTGAACCACGAGGGTAGCTAACTATCATCATGAGGAGAAAGGTCTCAGTTGGGATTTGAACTACCAAAGGCCGTCTTTGCAGCCTTACCCTTTAGCCACTAGGGTAGAAGAACGTCCTCCATTATAAATTTTTGTAGCTCAAATCAAATCACAAAGCATTGCATTTCATCATTTTTGGTTGTTCTTTTAATATCTTGGTGAAATTCTAACATTTGTTGTTGGCATTACAGATGACTATTTCTTCTCACGGTTGCCAATTGTGGAAAAAAGGCTAGCACAAGGAGGTGTGAGGCTTGCAGCCATCCTAAATAGGATATTTTCTCCATCTAAGTTATGAGCCACAATTCTTAATTCCCAACAAGTAATAATGCCTTATGTGAAGCATGAATGGGTTTTCCATGTACGTGATCATAAAGATTCAATTACCTTACAAATGAATTGTGTAAGCAAAATATAAGTTATCACATAACAATCCCCCATTGTTCCAAATAACATTTTTTGATATGATATCATTACCATTATTTTGGCCACTTTTAAATGGATTAGAATTGAACTTTCTACCTATATGAGCTAGAAATCTAGTGGTTATATGCATCAGTTCTCCCACTCAAAGAACCTTGTTGAGTTAGAAATTAGTTGTAGTTATAAATTGGTTCTTTGAATTAGCAAACAATTTGTCAAGTTTTTTAATTGTTAAAGAAGTTTGTACATCCAAAAAAACATCACTAAACAAAATTCTATGGTACCTCCACAAGCATATGACTTGATGCCCTTGCATAGTGATGTTGTGATAAGTCCAAATGGATATGACAGGTTAGAATTAGACTAATGAAATTTGCAGGTAAAGAAGTTTCACAAAATTCTCATTGTTGACATCGAATGATGTCAAGTCTTCTAGTACTGTTGTTATAGCTATCATAGCAATCAATGTCTATGAGATTAGCTAATCTCATAGATCATGTTGACTATGGTTGTAGTTAGTCTACAAACATTTGCAAGTGACAATTCATCAACATAACACTTTTTAATATAAAAAATTGTGAAGATAGTTCCATTTCACTAAAAAAGAAAAAATTAGTTATTTAAATTTGAACTCTATATTGAATTGACAATTAACTAGACCTGAGAGAAAAAAATTACTGACTCAAACCGTTGCATGAGCCATGACTCAAACATTAATGTGTGGATCACCCCTACACCAAAGTTTTGACATCAATTTATTCAAGTTCTATAGCTCTAATCCAATTATTCAATTACTTGAACTGAAGTTTTTCTTTTTTTTCAATCAAAGTTAACATTTATCTCCCATCCTCCACCTTTTGCACACCATAAGTAGTATTTTTTTCTTTCATCGAGAACTGGAGCAATCCTTTAGATGATTGAAACAAATGGGCTTCTTGATGGTCACCATGCCCCATGCTTTGTGGAACCACACAAGGTACTACTCTCAACCACTTCAAATACAAGTATGGGATTTGAGTGTAAATTATACATTGTAATACTTCGGCCGGTTTAACAATCCATTGTTGAATATTTCATTAATTTTCAAAGACTTCATTTCACACTCATTTTGAAGTTATTTATATATTCTAAGTACATTGAGTATGGCATTCTTCTAGAAGCGTTTGAAGGTTCTTGTAACCTTATGTCTTTTTAAGTGAGAAAAAGTTGCCAATCAAAAGTTTGAATGTAAATTATATATTGTAATTCTTTGGCCAGTTCACCAATCCATTGTTGAATATTTCATTAATATTTAAAAACTTCATTTCACACACATTTTGAAATTATTTATATGCTCTACATACATTGAGTATGGCACTTTTTTAGAAGCCTAAGAACATGCTTGTAACCTTATGTCTTTTTCAGGGATGAAAAGTTGCCAGATTTTGACCTAAATTTGGGTGTAGTTACCAGTACGCTAGAATTTTAAGAGACATTTAAAGACAAAATCACCTGATGGCTCCATAAAGTGTGATTCATATTATTTAGTTCATGGGTGCACTCACATATTTATTTATTTTCATTTTTGGAAGGAGCCATATTTGATTGGCCTATCATCAATGCTTTTGAAACACATTCGGCTCTCCCTAACAGAAGCACCTCTTTGGACCCCAAGTCTCAAATAAAAACAACTGTGCTTCACTATAGTGCACCTTTTCAGTTCATATACATGGGACTTGAACTTTGGGCAAATTATATGGGGTAAAACTGAGGTGTTATTGGGAATGTCTTGTGGGAACAACTTGGGAACTTGAAGAAACCTATGAGAATATGATGGGAACAAGGAAAAAAGCAAAAAGTCCCTCCACCTGCTCTCAGCCCAAAAGAAAAAAAATTGGGCCCATCCTGAGTGTGTGAGGAACCTTCTCATTACCTGCATGAAACTTTTATTTTCAAATTTTTTTGTTACCATTTTTGGCCTGGGCTAATGGCAAGGGCACAAACTGTGGGACTAATAGTGTATGATTTGCATCCCTTGTACCTATTGTGCTTTATATTAATTAGAAAATGTGTCTCCCAAGTTCTTTTTTTTGGAGGCAATGAGCCAATTTGATTTGCCCATCACTCAAAAGAATGAAACTATGGAGGTTCCCCAAAGTAAAAGGTTCTCTTTCGAAGGATAGAGTTCCTCCCATTTGGCCCACCTATATAGGTGAAATTGCCAAAGCATATGGTATAATAGTGAGGTGCTGTAGGGAGCCCCCCCCAAACCAAAGAAAAAGCTTGCATGAACCACTGTCCAGTGTCCAAGTGGAAAGGGAACAGTGGACCATCCACTCTCCACGCCGAATACATCGTTAAAAAAAAAACCCCTTCCTCACCCCTCAAGAAAAAAGACAGGAGGACCCTTCACTCAATGATGTGACTTCTCATTGGTTGCAGGAAATGCTATTCCAAAAATTGACTACCACTATTTTTGGCCTGGACTAATAGCCTTTCCTAAAAACATCGTCTATCTATGAAGGAAGGTAGTTTGTTTTGTTTTGTAGTTATGAGATCCACTGAACCCTGATGCTTCAGATCATGTTCTTGGTGTCTTTGGAAAGCTCTTGAAGAGGAGGGTGCATGGGCTTGGTTTCATGACATTTGGACTTGTGGTGCAAAAGTTCTTGATATTGAATGATTTTTTCACTGAAAATTAAATTGAATAGCAGCTGAAAATTTCAGAGTAACTGGAATGTGCCTTTGGTGTTGTTGGAAAGATCTTGACCAGTTGGATTTAATGAAATTGATTTGGTATGATTCGGATTCAACATGTGGGAGATATTGATTTCTAACTGATTTCTGCCACTGAAAATTCGAATACAATTCCAAAAAACCAGGTTTTGGAAGGAAAAATTAGTTGACTACGTGGTAATACTTCGGCCAACAGCCGCTTGGGGGTGCCTCACATGTCCAACTTTTTTCTTTTTGCAATGAGCCAATTTGGCCCCACAAAAAAATTGAAACTATGGAAGCTCCCCAAAATAGAACAGTCTATGGAAAGATGGAGTGCCTCCACATTTGGCCCACATATTGGGAACCTGGTGGGAACCATTGGGAACAAATGAAGAATGAAAAAAATCCTCCCCCCCCCCCCCCAAACCCACCTTCCTCAAAACTTAAAAGAAAAAAAATCAAGACACTTTGAGTGCATGCTGAGCCTTCCCATTGGCTGCACGAATTTTCTCATTCCAAAACTGTTCATCACCATTTTCAACTTGGACTAATACCCCCATTAAGGCAACGTGGCAGAATCCTTGAACAAACTTCCCATGGACAATGGCTTGACCTTTCCCTAACGTGACATCAACCAACATTATGTCACGCACCTACAAGTACCAAAAAGTAAATGTAAGCAAACAAGACATCTCACAACTTCCTTTTCTCAGCCAACATTTTGTGAAGAGCACCTGCAAGTTCCAAAAAATAGATGTAAGTGTGAAGACAACTCATAAGATCTAGGAAAAGGTTGTAGGATGGATGACTCGCAAGTTCCAAAACAAAAAGGTCCCAAGTAAAATTTTGAAAAACTCACAAATAATTGATGTCTAACTGGAACAGGTAGTAATCATCCACCTAACCGCACCATGTGCTATGTAACCTGGGTTTAGTTTAGCTGCCCTTCTCTCAGGTCGTACACAACTTCAAAGCCAAAAGCTGAAAGGACAGGAAAAAGCCAAAA
>Ga0116229_10001568_pt1 | contig 36061 bp, 28 predicted proteins | sample S1TSphgellanicum_3_FD_87313 | JGI IMG/M metagenome (GOLD analysis project Ga0116229, IMG submission 87313) | Host-associated microbial communities from peat moss isolated from Minnesota, USA - S1T2_Fc - Sphagnum magellanicum MG | ecosystem: Host-associated > Plants > Peat moss > Unclassified...
CTGGAGAACCGCCTGGGCCTGTCCACCCTGCTGTCGGGCCGCTGCGGGGTCGAGTGCCTGCACCGGGTGGAGTCGTTCCCGCGCATCTTCGTGCTCACATCCGGTCCGACCCCGCCCAATCCGCTCGAACTGCTCGAGAAGCCGGTATTCGCCCAGTTGCTGGCGAGCGCCGACGTCAATTTCAAGGCGGTCATCATCGACACCCCCGCGGGCGTGATCGCCGCCGATGCGCGCCTGATCGGCAACCGGGCCGGCGCCGGCGTGCTCATCGCGCGCAGCGGCCATACGCGCACGCAGCATGGCGAGCGCTTCATCCAGACCCTCAAGGCGGACCAGGCCAACGTGCTCGGAGTGGTGTTGAACGAGCAATGAGCCCAGGGCGCGTCCTGGTAGCGCACAATTCGTATCAACTTTCGGGTGGCGAGGACGCCGTGGTGGCGGCGGAGACCGCCCTGCTGCGCTCCCGCGGACACGATGTCGAAACCCTGCTGCGCGACAACGACGGCATCCCCACGGAGCACCTCGGGCAGCGCCTGCGTGCCGCGCGCGACTGCATCTGGTCGCCGGACAGCGCCGAGGCGATGCGCGCCCGCATCCGTCAATTCCGGCCCGAGGTCGTGCATGTGCACAACACGCTGGCACGCCTGTCGCCGTCGATCTACTGGGCCGCGGCCGCCTGTGGCGTACCCGTGGTGCAGACGCTGCACAACTACCGGCTTGCCTGCCCGCAGGCGATGTTCCTGCGCGCGGGCCGCGTCTGCCAGGACTGCCTCGGCCGGGTTCCGCTCCCGGCCGTCGCGCATGGCTGCTACCGCGGCTCGCGCGCCCAGACGCTGGCCGTGGCCACCATGCTGAGCACGCACCGGCTGATCGGCACGTGGTCGCGCAAGGTGCGCCGCTACATCGCCTTGAGCCGCTTCTGCCGTGACCAGTTCGTCGCCGCGGGACTGCCGGAGGATAAGATCCGCATCAAACCCAACTTCGCCGGTGCCGGTGCGGATGCGGCCCGGCCGGACGCGAACGACGATATTGCAGCGGTACCCGGGCATTTCCTGTACGTCGGCCGCTTGTCGCCGGAAAAGGGCATCGCGGTGCTGGGGCAGGCATTGAAGGACGACGCCGCCCTGCGCTGCATCGCGATCGGCGTCGGGCCGGCAGAAGCCGCGCTGGCGGGACTCGCCAACGTGGAACTCGCCGGGTGGCAGGACCGTGCAGCCGTATCCCGGCACATGGAGCGGGCGCTGGCGCTCGTCGTGCCCAGCATCTGGTTCGAGCCGTTCGGGCTGGTGGTCATCGAGGCGTTCGCGCACGGGCTGCCCGTGATCGCGGCCAACATCGGATCGCTGCCGGAGATCGTGACGCCGGGCAAGACCGGCCTGCTGGTCGAACCCGGCGATGCGCAGGACCTGGCACGCAAGATGCGCTGGGCCCTGGAACACCCGGCCGAGATGCGGCGCATGGGACGGGCCGCGCGGGTCGTGCACGAGCAGCGCTTCAGTGCGCAGGAAAACTACCGCCAATTGATCGGAATCTATCAAGATGCCATTGCCGCCAGCGCCGACTGACCTGTCCCCGCAGCGCTCCAGGGCACCGGCCGCCGCCGGCGACGAGCGCGTGCGCGAGGCGGTACTCGACACGGCGGTCGATGTCGTGGGATGGCTGCCCGCGCTCGCGCGGGTGCACGGCTGGGCCGAGCGCGGCGAGAGCCGCTGCGTCTGCTTCTGCAACGTGCATTCGGTGGTCACGGCGCGCTGGGACGGCATGTTCGCCGCGGCGCTGGGCCAAGCGGACCTGGTCGCACCGGATGGCGCGCCGGTCGCATGGATGCTGCGGCGGCTGGGGCATGCCGAGCAGCGCCGGGTGTACGGACCCGACTTCTTCTGGGCCTACTGCCAGGCGGCGGCCGCGTCGGGAGAGCCCATCTACCTGCTGGGCAGCAGCCCGGACACGCTCGAGCGCCTGCAGGCGCGCCTGCTCCAGGCGTTTCCGCCATTGCGCATCGCCGGCGCCCATTCGCCGCCGTTCCGCGCGCTGAGCGCGGAGGAGGACCGCGCGATCGTCGAGGCGATCAACGCGTCCGGCGCACGCACCGTCTGGGTCAGCCTGGGCTGTCCCAAGCAGGAGATCTGGATGGCGTCGCACCACGATGCGGTGCACGCGGTGATGCTCGGCGTCGGCGCCGCGTTCGACTTCCACGCGGGCACGGTGCGCCAGGCGCCGCGCTGGATGCGGGAGCACGGACTCGAATGGCTGCATCGGCTGGGCACCGAGCCCAGGCGCCTGTGGCGGCGCTACCTGGTCACCAACTCGGTATTCGTTTTCCTGGCCTCGCGCCAGTTGCTGCTGCGCGCCTTGAATCGACGCGGCGGATAGGCCCAAGCACGGATGAAGGACGATTGACCGACGCACGGAGCCCGCGCATCGCAACCGCCGAACCCCACCGCTACCTGGCGCTCGATGCGCTGCGCGGCGTGGCGGCGCTGGTCGTCGTGACCCTGCACGCGCGCAACGGCTTTGCGGGGCTGCCCGACCCACGCAGCGGCTATCTCGCCGTCGACCTGTTCTTCCTGCTCAGTGGCTTCGTGATAGCCAGCGCGTACGACGCACGGCTCGACGCGGCCTTGACGTGGAGGGCGTTTCTCGTCGTGCGTCTGATCCGGCTCTACCCGCTGTATCTGCTGGGCATGAGCGTCGGCATCGCCACCGCGCTGCTCCGGATGTTCGCGGGCGCGCCACCGCCGGAACCCGGGCGCGTCGCGCTGGACGTGCTGTTCGGGCTTGCGATGCTGCCGAGCCCGACGACCATCGGCACGCGGTCCGCATCCCTGTTTCCGCTCGATCCGCCGGCGTGGTCGCTGTTCTACGAACTTGCGGTCAACATCGCATTCGCACTAGGGCACCGGCATCTCTCGCGGACGATGCTGCGCAACGCGATCCTGGTCCTGGCGCTGACGATGGCAGGCGTCGCGCTGGGCCACGGGTCGGTCGATGTCGGCAATTACTGGGTCAACATCCTGCAGGGTTTCCCGCGCGCGGCCCTGCCCTTCCTGGTAGGCGTCTACCTGTTCCGCTACGGCCGGCGCATCGCGCCCGGCACCGGCGCCGCGCTCGCCGGCGCGATCGCGGCGCTGGTGGCGGTGCTCATGCTCGATCCGGGCCGGTGGCGGGTGCCGTTCGACCTGGCGACGGTATGCGTCCTGTTCCCGCTGCTCGTTGCGGTGTCGGCGCGCATGAGCTTGTCCGCTCGCGCCGGTCGACTGGCGGGGCAGGCCGGCAAGGTGTCGTACGCCGTCTACATCGTGCACGGCCCGGCCATCGGCCTGCTGTACGCGGTCCTGCGCCGGGTGGCGCCGCAGGCGCACGAGGACCGGCTGGCCGGCCCCGCCGTGCTGGTGCTCGCGGTACTGGGATGCTGGGCGGTCGACCGGTACTACGACGTGCCGCTGCGGCGCTGGCTGAGCCGCAGGGCGCGTCCGGCCGCTTAGGGCCGGGTGGCCCCGGGCCCGCCCGGCGTCAGCGGGCCAGCTGCAGCGCGCCGTGGATGCCGCTGCGGAACCGCTGCGCCATGTTCTCGATCGTGTAGTGGTTGGCCGCCGACTGCGCGTTGACCCCGAGCCGCCGGCGCTCGGCCTCGTTGCCCAGCAGCGCCGCGACGCCATCGACGTAGGCCTCCAGCGTATTGGGCGTCATCACGCCGTTCTCGCCGCTGCGCAGGTAGGCGATCTCCGGCGAGTGGATGCGGCAATCGGTCGTGACGAGCGGCAGCCCGGCGGTGAACGCGTCGAGGATGCCCAGCCCGACCAGCCCCGGATTGAGCATCACCTCGGATAGGCGCAGGGCGACGGCCTTGTCGCGCCCCTTTAGCATGCCGAGCGGGCGCAGCCAGGGCCGGGTCCGGACCGCATCCGCGATGAGCCCGCGCTGCGGGCCGTCCCCCGACACGAGCAGCGTGAAGCCGGGGACGCGCGCCGCGAGCTGCGCGCCGGCGTCGAGCAGGAACGGCAGGCGCTTGGGCTCGTAGAGCGAGCCCATGAACATGCCGACGCGCGCACCCTGCAGCCCCAGGCGCCGGCGCGCCGCCTCGAGGTCGGCGCCCGTCACCGAAGCGCAATCGGCGGCGAGCGTGCGCGTGTCGATGGCGTTTTCGACGTTGGTGATGCGCTCGGGCGCGAAGCCGTCCCGGCGCACGAGTTCGACGCTCATCGCGGTGTACGCGAACCACCAGTCCACGCGCAGCGCCCAGAAGCGCTTGAACCGCTCGCGCCAGCTGTCGCGATTGCGCGATTGCAGGTTGGCGCCGTGGCCCCAGAAGGCGATGCGCCGCGGATGCCCGCGCGCGCGCCCGGCACTCAAGGCCCACAGGTTGTAGAGGAAGCGGTTTTCCTGGGTGATGATCACCAGCTCCGCATTGGCGGTGGGCGCGCCGTACGGTTGCCAGCAGAGGCGCCCGCCGAGCAGGTCGGTCGCCGGCAGCGGCTCGGCCCAGTCGACACGGCCCTCGTCTTGCTTGGTCGCGTCCTCGGCGGTGGGAGCGCCGTGGAGCAGGCGCAGGCGCACGCCATCGGCGTCCAGCCCGGCGCGCAGCTTGTCGAACAGCGGGACGCGATAGTGCGTGAGCCGACGTTGGACGATGACGACTTCGGGGCGCGAACGAGGATTCAAGGAGGCTTGGTCCGGCGCAAACACGTCTGCAGCGCGTCCAAAGGGGCGCTTGCATCGAAGGTACCATACCGGTGCAGCCTGGGTTGCGCAGCGCGGCGGCGGCGTGACATCGAGCCACCACTCCGTATACCGGTTCCGCGTTCGTCGTGGGACCACGCCGCGCCTGCGCGCAAGGAGGTCGATATGAACGCTCCGGTGACCGCCATCGATCCCGTCTGCGGCATGCACGTGCGTACCGACCGCACGCCGCCGCAGGCCGAATTCGCCGGGGCCACGTATTTCTTCTGCTGCGCATCGTGCCTGGCCCGCTTCGAGGCCGGCCCGGCGGCGGTCCTGGCGCGGGCGGCCGCCCGGACCGCGACACCCGGGGCCGCAGCCCCGGCCCATTCCGGCAAAGCGATCACGCCGGATCCCGTGCCTGCGGCGCCGGCGAGCGCGCCCGCGGCGCCCCCGGTGCCGGCCGCTGATGCCGCCACGGCGGGTGCCGGCGGCGCCACCGAGTACACCTGTCCGATGCACCCGCAGATCGTGCAGGCGCACCCCGGCAATTGCCCGCTCTGCGGCATGACGCTCGAAGCCCGGACCCCCAGCGCCGATACCCCCGAGGACACGAGCGAGCTGCGCAGCATGACGCGCCGCTTCTGGGTGAGCACGGCGCTGGCGCTGCCCGTGATGGCGCTCAGCATGGGGCCGGAGCTGGCGCCGGCGCTGTTCGTCGGGATGGGCGCGCAGGGGCCGATGCGGCGCGCGTGGATGGCCTTCGTCCTGTCCGCGCCGGTCGTGCTCTGGGGCGGGGCGCCCTTTTTCGAGCGCGGCTGGCAATCGCTGGTCCAGCGCCACGCCAACATGTTCACGCTGATCGCGCTCGGCGTGGGCGTGTCCTGGGGGTTCAGCATCGTGGCGCTGCTGGCGCCCGGCCTCTTCCCGGCCTCGGTCCGCCTGGCCGACGGCACCGTACCCGTCTACTTCGAGGCGGCGGCGATGGTCACGGCGCTGGTGCTGCTGGGCCAGGTGCTCGAGCTGCGCGCGCGGCGCCAGTCGGGCGCCGCGATCCGCCAGCTGCTGCAGCTGGCGCCGCGGACGGCGCGGGTGGTACGTGCGCCCGGGACGCCGCAGGAGCACGACGAGGATGTTCCGCTGGCGCAGGTCGTCCCCGGCGACACGCTGCGCGTGCGCCCGGGCGAGCGCGTGCCCGTGGACGGCGTGGTGGTGTCCGGCACCAGCGCGATCGACGAGTCCATGGTCTCGGGCGAGGCCGCTGCGGTCGAGCGCACGGCGGGCATGCGCCTCGTCGGGGCCACGCTCAACGGCTCGGGCAGCCTGGTGATGCGCGCCGAACACGTGGGCAGCCAGACGGTGCTGGCGCAGATCGTGCGCATGGTGTCGGAGGCGCAGCGCAGCCGCGCGCCGATACAGCGCCTGGCCGACCGGGTGTCCGGCTGGTTCGTGCCGATCGTGCTGCTGGCGGCATGCCTCACCTTCGGCGTGTGGGGGCTCTGGGGCCCGGAGCCGCGGCTGGCACACGCGCTCGTCAACGCCGTGTCGGTCCTGATCATCGCCTGCCCCTGTGCGCTGGGCCTGGCCACGCCCATGGCGATCCAGGCGGCGACCGGACGCGGTGCCGCCGCCGGCGTGCTGGTCAAGAACGCCGAGTCGCTGCAGGCCCTGGAAAAGGTCGACACGCTGGTCACGGACAAGACCGGCACCTTGACGCTGGGCAGGCCGGCGCTCGAGGAAGTCCTTGCGGCGAGCGGCCAGGCCGAAGCCGATGTCCTGCGCCTGGCGGCCAGCCTGGAGCGCGCGAGCGAGCATCCGCTGGCCTCGGCCATCGTCGCGGCGGCGGGCGCACGGGGCCTGCCCACGGCCGCGGCCAGCGGGTTTGCCGCCCGCGCCGGCATGGGCATCGTCGGCACGGTGGACGGGCGCGCGGTGGGCGTGGGCAATGCGGCCCTGCTGGCGCAGCTGGGCGTGGACCCGGCGCCGCTGGCGCCGCAGGCGGAGCAATGGCGCCGGCAGGGCCGCACGGTGATGTTCGTGACCGTGGACGGCGTGCTCGCGGGCCTGCTCGGCGTCGCCGATCCGCTGCGCCCCGGTGCCGCCGACGCTGTCGCCCAGCTGCGCGCCGAGGGCCTGACCATCGTGATGTTGACCGGAGACAACCAGACCACGGCCGACGCGGTGGCGGCACGGCTGGGGATCGACCAGGTCCATGCCGGCGTGCAGCCCGGCCAGAAAGCCGCGCTGATCCGGGACATGCAGGCAAAGGGGCGGGTCGTGGCGATGGCCGGCGACGGCATCAACGACGCGCCGGCGCTGGCACAGGCCGACGTGGGCATCGCCATGGGCACCGGCACCGACGTGGCCATCCAGAGCGCCGGCATCACGCTGCTGCGGGGCGACCTGGGCGCGCTGCTGCGCGCCCGGCGCCTGAGCCGCGCCACCATGCGCAACATCCGCGAGAACCTGGGCTTCGCCTTCGCCTACAACGGCCTGGGCGTGCCGCTGGCCGCGGGCGTGCTCTACCCCGCCTTCGGCTTGCTGCTGTCACCGATGGTGGCCGCCGCGGCCATGAGCCTGAGCTCGGTGTCGGTGATCGCCAACGCCCTGCGCCTGCGCCGCGCGCGCTTGTAGCCGCGGCTTCGGCCCGGATACCACATATTGGTAGTACCGCAAGGGCGCGCGTGATAAGGTCGGCGCGTGCGGTGCCCGTGGGTGGCACGGCCGTATCTGCCAGGGCCGGGGCTTGGATAAACCCATAATCATCGCGACGCTCATGCGCCAGGAGGGCGAGACCGGGCTGCAGACCCACGTGCGCAGCCTGCTCGACTACCTCCAGGCCAGCGGCCAGGCCACCGAAGTCTTCACCCCGTACCGCGCGCCGCGCTGGCAGGTCTACCCGACATTCGGACTGCGCAAGCTGATCGACCCGCTGCACGGCGCCGCCAGCGTGTGGTGGTACCGGCACTGGCACGCCCGCTTCCTCTTCCAGGCGCTGCGGCGGCGCCTGGCCGGCGGGGCGCCGTGCGTGATCTATGCGCAGTGCCCGGTGTCGGCCGACGCGGCGCTGCGGGCCCGCAGCTCGCCCGCCCAGCGCGTGGCCCTGGTCGTGCATTTCAACGTGTCCCAGGCCGACGAATGGGCGGACAAGGGGGCGATCGCCCGCGACGGCCGGTACTTCCAGTCGATCCGGCGCTTCGAGGCGGCCACCTTGCCCCGGCTCGACGGCATCGTCTACGTGTCCGCGTTCATGCGCGATCTCGTCGAGCAACGCGTCCCGGCGGTCAAGCGTACGCCGGCGATATGCCTGCCCAACTTCCTGCCCGGCGAGCAAGCCGCGCCGGCGGGGCCGCCGCCGACGTCGATGAGCGACCTCATCACCATCGGCACGCTCGAGCCGCGCAAGAACCAGGCCTACCTGCTGCAGGTGCTGGCTGCCGCGCAGGCGCTCGGGCGGCGGTTCTCGCTCGATATCGTCGGTGCCGGCCCCGATCGCTCGTCGCTGCTGGCACTGGCCCGCACGCTCGGCGTGGCCGAGCGCGTGCACTTCCTGGGTTTCCAGTCCAACGCCGGGCGGCTGATCGCCGGGCACCGCGCCTATGTGCATGCGGCCCGCATCGAGAACCTGCCGGTGACGCTGGTCGAGGCGCTGCGCGCCGGGGTGCCGGTACTGGCGGCACCCGTCGGCGGCATTCCGGAGGTCTTCGACGACGGCGTCGAGGGGCGCTACTGGGACCTGGCCGACCCGGCTTCGGGCGCCCGGATCCTGTCCGAGCTCCTGGGAGATGCTCCCGCCCACGCGCGTATGGCGGCCGCGGCGCGAAGCCGCTTCGAGTCCGGGTTCTCGAGCAGCGCGGTCGGGGCGCCGCTGCTGCGCTTCCTGCGCGCCGGCGTCTGAATGGAATTGGCCGCCGGCAAGCTCCGCTTTCATGCGCTGGACGCCATTCGCGGTCTTGCCGCGCTGCTGGTCGTGTTGCGCCACACGGGGCCTTACTTCGGGCCGATGCGGTTCCAGGAAAGCTACCTGGCGGTCGATGTGTTTTTCGTGCTCAGCGGCGTCGTCATCGCCTATTCCTACGAGCACAAGCTGCGGGTCGGCCTGTCGCTCGCGCGCTTCAGCTGGCTGCGCCTCGTCCGTATCTACCCGCTCTACCTGTTGGGCACATCGATCGGCGTGCTGGCGGTCCTTTGCGGCCCGCATGGCACCGGCGAATACCGCAATCTCGCGCTCCTGCTGGGCCTGGCGCTGGTGCTGGCCCCCAACCTGGCCGGCTGGGGCGACCATCGGCTTTACCCCCTAGACCACCCCTCGTGGTCGCTGTTCCTCGAGCTGTCGGTCAACGTGGCCTACGCGGCGTGCGTGCGGTTTCTCCACGGCACGAGGCTGTGGTGGCTGCTCGTGAGCTTGGCGACCGCCCTGGCGGCCGTCGCGCTGGTCCACGGCAGCCTCGACGCCGGCTTCTCGTTGCGCTCGCTCCCGGGAGGCGCCGCGCGCTGCGGGTTTTCCTTCCTGGCCGGAGCGCTGCTGTACCGTACCTTCGCGGCGCGTTCCGCGGCCGGGCTTGGGCCCTGGCCGGCACCGGTCCGCGCCGGCACCCTTTGGTGCCTCGTGGCGCTGGTCCCGGTGCTGCTGATGTCGAGTCCCCCGCCGCAGCTGCGTCCTTTCGTCGACTTCTTCGCGGTCGTCGTCGTCTTTCCGGCGGCGATCTACGGCGCGATGTGGCTGCGACCGGGGGCGCGCTGCGCGCGCCTCTGCGATTACCTGGGCGGCATCTCCTATGCCGTCTACGTCCTGCACCAGCCGATCTCCGTGCTGGCGAACGAGGTTCTCGCGGATGCGGCCGGCCTATCCGTTGCGCGCTACGCGCCGGTCTCCGGCCTGTTGTTCCTCCTGCTCCTGGCCGCCACATGCTGGGAGGTCGACCGCCGCGTGGATGCGCCGGTGCGCCGCTGGCTGCTGGGCAAGGCGAACCGCGTGTGGCGCCCGGGCGGCGTCACATGAGCCGCCGCGATCGCCTCAGCCGGTGTCGCGGTTCAAACGCCACCGCGCAGGAAGCCCAGCCAAAGCGCGCGGACGTAGGGCTTGACCCAGTACGCCAGCCAGAACGGGCCACCGTAGCGGCGCGTGAAGGTGCGCCAGGCCGCCGGCGGAAAGGCCTTGGGTCCGGAGATGCGCCGCCAGGCCACGCGCATCGAGGTGAAGGCCTTTTTCGAATCGCCCCGGTCGCTGACCGCGGCACAGCGGCCGATGTGGCCGGGGCAGACGAGCAGCTCGTAACCGGCCCGCCGGGCCCGCAAGCCGTAGTCGAAATCGCCGAGCCCGTGCACGAAGGCGGCGTCGAGGTTGCCCAGCGCGCCGACCACGGCGGCCGGCAGCAGCACGCAGTTGGCGTTCATGGTCTCGCAGGGCACCGGTTCGGCGCCGGGCTCGACCAGCGAAAAATGCAACGGCCGCAACGGGCTCGAGCGCATCCGGCCGCCGTAGGTCGTATTGCCCTTCACCGGATCGGCCGTCGAGCCGACGACGATGGGCCCAGCGGCGCTTGCGCGCCCCGGGGCGCTTGCCGTCGCCAGCAGGCGATCGATCGCGTCGGCGGCCAGTTCCACGTCGTCGTTGAGCCAGAGATAGAAGTCCGGATGCAGGGCGATGGCCGCGGCCATCGCCTTGCGCATGCCGCCGTTCCAGTAGAGCGAGCCGTCGCCGCCCAGGACGAGGACCTCGGGGAACTCCGCCGCCACGGCCGCACGCGTGCCGTCGGTGCTGCCGTCGTCGGTGAGGCACACCGAGAGCCGCAGCTGCGGGATGCGCGCGGCCCCGGACTGCAGCGCGCGCAGGCAGGCCAGGGTCTTCTCACGGCGATTGAACACCGTCATCACTGCCGCGATATGCATGTCTTGCGCGTCCGGCCGTTCACGGCATCGTGCCGCCGCGCATGGGCGCGGGCGATCCACGGCATCATACCGACCTGAGCGGCGCATCCGCCTGGCGCAGGAAAGAACGTGCACATGACATCGAGCAGCAGCCCGTTGCGGATCGCGATGCCCGTCCCGCAGGGGCGCGGGGCGGGGCTGGGCAATGAGATCATCGCCTGGGGGCGGGCCTACGTCGCGGCGCAGGTCCTCGGACTGCGGCTCGTGCATCCGGCCTGGGGGCTGAACACGCGCGCGTACCACCGCTACTTCGGGACCTCGCGCCTGGACTGGGCGCTGCATTGGTCCTTGCGCAAGGCGCTGCCGGTCGTGCCGTTCACCGAGGACGACTTTCGACGCGCCGCGGATCTGGACCTGGATCGCGCGCTGCGCGATTTCGCCGACCGCCATGGTCTCGCCCGGCGTCGCGCGTTCGTCCTCACCTGCACGGGGATGTGGGGCGGGTTTCGGGCGATCGAGGGCGCGCGCGAGTTCCTCCGCGCCCAGCTGCTCTCCACCCGGGGCGCGTGCAGCAACCTGTACCGCCTGGACCGGCGCTACCGCACCGGCGGACTGCGCATCGGTTTCCACATACGCCGCGGCGACTTCGCGGCGGCGCCGCCTCCGGCGGCATTTCGCAATCGCTTCAACGCGGCGATCCCCATCGACTGGTATGTCGCGGTCGCGCGCAAGCTCGTCGACAGCCTTCCCCCGGGCACCTCGTTCCTCGTGGTGTCCGACGGTTCGGCCCGGGACCTGCAGCCGCTGACCAGCCAGTTCCCGTGCGTGCTCACCAGCGACCTGGCCGAGACCGACATCTCGGACCTGCTGGCCCTGGCCGCCTGCGACCTGATCGTGTGCTCGATCTCCAGTTTCAGCCTCGCGGCCGCGTTCCTGTCCTCCGGCCGCTACCTGTGGCTCGCCGCCAACCTGAACACGCACGGCGACCTCCTGTCGATCTGGGGACACGAGACCGCGCAGGCCGAGCCGCGCGGCGAAACCGCGCGCAACCTGCAGGCCGTGCGCGCCGAACAGGCTGCGGGCAGGCCGGTGGTCGGCCGGGGCGTGGCGGTGGGCTGGGACGGGGATCTGCCGGCGGAACTGCTGGCCGACCTGGAGCGCCGCGCACTGCTCGCGCAGGCGCGCACCGATCTCGTCCGCTATGGCGTGACACCCGTTGAAAAATAGCCCGCCGGGCGATGCGGCGCCCGCCGCCGGCGCGCCGGCGACGGCGGCGGGCGACCAGGCACGCCTGCTCCAGCGCAGCATCGCGGCGATCAAGTGGAATTACCTCGGCACCGCCGGCCGCATCGCCACCCAGCTCGTCTGCCAGATCGCGCTGGCGCGCCTGCTGGGCCCGGAGGTGAACGGCCTGTTCGGCTACGCCGTCGTGATCATCGGCCTCGTTACCCTGGTGATCGACTGGGGCCTTTCCTCGGCGCTGGTGCAGACGGCGTCGCTGAGCGAGGCGGACCTCGCGGCGGCGGCCGCGCGCCTGGCGCTGATGGGACTGCTGGCCACGGCCGGCGTGGCGCTGGGCGCGCACTGGCTGGCTACGTTCCTCTTCGAGGCGCCGGCAGCCGCGCCCGTGATACAGGCCACCGCCCCGACCTTCCTGATCACCTGCCTGGGTGCGCCCGCGGGCGCGGTGTTGCGGCGCGAGCTGCGCTTCAAGCGGCTGCAGGCCTTCCAGCTGATGTCGTACGTGGTGGGCTACCTGCTCGTCGGGGTGGGGATGGCACTGGCGGGCCTGGGCGTGTGGAGCCTGGTCGGCGCCTGGCTGGCCCAATGCAGCGTGATCAGCGCCGCGCAGCTGCTGTCGGTGCGCGGCGGCCTGCGCCTGGGAAATCCGCTGCGCCGGCTCGATTTCACGAATTTCGGCCTGATCACGCTGCTCACCAACCTCGCCAACTGGGCGCTCGATACCGCGACCCCGGCGCTGATCGGGCGGATCTTCGGCGCCACCGCGCTGGGCTTGTTCAACATGGCGTCGACGCTGGTGCGCACGCCCGCGGGGCACCTCGTGTTCAGCCTGCAGGCCGTGCTCTTTCCGGCCAGCGCGCGCATGCAGGACAGCCCGGTGGCCTTGCGGCGCTCCTACCTGGTGGCGCTGGCGGCCGTGGCGATCGTCGCGGTGCCGCTGTTCAGCTTTGTCGCGATCCTCGCCGATACCGTCACGCTGGCGGTGCTGGGTCCGCGGTGGATCGGGGTCGCGGGCCTGCTCGTGCCGCTGGCGATCGGCTCGCTGTTTCACGCGATCATGGCGATCGCCGGACCGATACTCAGCGGTTCGGGCCGGCCCGGGGTCGAATTGCGAGTCCAGGCGGCAACCGCGGCGGCCCTGCTGCTGGCCGTCTTCGTGGCGTCGCGCATCTCGCTGGTGGCGGTTGCCTGGGCGGTGGGCGCGCTCTACATCGTGCGCAGCGCCTGGATGACCTGGGCGATTGCCCGGCGCCTGGAACTGCCGCTGGCGGCCGTCGGCGCCGCCTTGCGCGGCCCACTGCTGGTCGGCCTCGCCGCCTGCCTGCCGGCGCTGATCCTGGACCGGGCGATCGCGTCGCTGGCACTGCCGATGCGGCCGCTGCCTGCGCTGGGCTGCGAGGCGCTGCTGGCAGCGCTGGGCGCCCTGGTGCTGAGCTTGGGCTTCCCGGCGCTAGCGCTGGACGCCAACCTGTGCTGGCTGCTGCGCAAGCTGGGCGTCAGCGCCCGCCTGCCCGGCACGGGGATCTTCCGCAGGCTGTCGGCATATCTCGCGGGTCCCCCGCCGGCCTGAGCCGGGATCGCGCGCCGGAATCCGGGCGCCCCTCACGGATACGGAATCCAGCCGCGGATACGGACGAGATTGAGCGCCTTCTTGTTCGCGTAGCGCAGGAAATCGAGCGTGCGGAACCTGCCCGAGCGGCGCTGCGCGAGCCTTCGCCGGATGCTGTCGGGCGGCTGGTTCTCCAGCACGCGCAGGCTGTCGCAGACGTAATGCACCATCGCGGACATCGTCATGCCCAGCACGTGCTGCATCTCGCGCTGGTTGGCGCGGAAATGATCGTCGTTCGGGCGCGAGGATTCGGTGCGCGGATGATCGAGGTGCACGATGTTGTAGCCGCCCAGCACGTGATGGAAAAAGCCCAGGCGGTTGAGCCGCTTGAGCACCTCGATGTCTTCCCAGCCGTAACCGTGCATGCGCTGGTTGAAGCCGCCGCACAGGAGCAGCACCTCGCGCTCGAACACGACCACGCCCGAGGGGATCGCGCGCACGGAGTAGTCCGCTCCGGGCGGCGGCCGGGTCAAGGCGGCGACGAACGGGATGCCCGCGAGGTCGAGCGTGCGCACGAGCTCGGCGCGGGTCTGGCCCGCGACGTTGAGGAATATCGTGTTGTGCGGCAGCACGACCGCCACGCGATGGCGCTCCATGTAGGCCAGCGACTCGACGATCGCCTGGCGCGCGATCAGCACGTCGGCGTCGTAGATGCAGACGTACCGGGTGCGCACGGCGAGCAGGCCGGCGTTGATGGCCGCGGTCTTGGAAAACGGCTCGGCGGATTCGAGGAAGAGGTGCTCGACGCCCGCCGCGGACCAGCGCCCGGCGAGCGCCGTGCGCGGCGCATGCTCGACGACGAGTACCGCCGCCTCGGGCAGGTGCTTGCGCAGGTAAGCCACCGAGGCGTCCGCGTTTTCCAGGCGCTCGGCCGATTCCACGCGCAGCGGGACGATGAAGGTCAGATCCAAGCGGATGCTCCGGGGGAGGGCGAGGCGGGCCGATCCAGCGCCAGGCGACCAACGATAGCAAAGCCGCTGCCGGGCATCCGGTGCAGCAGGTGCGCGGCCCCGCTTGACCGGCCTGCGGGGATCGTCGGCGAGCGATTGGGGCAGAATCGGGCCTGCTCGTCCGTACGATCCCCTCTTGCATCGGAACCGCTCATGGCCGTGGGCCCACGTCGTATGCACCTGCTTGCTCCCCTGGCCGCCGCCGGCTTCGCGCTGGCCGCTGCCGGCGCCTGGGCCCAGTCTCCCGATGGTGGGGATCCGGGCGGCCCGCGCTGCTTCTGGGCCTCCCAGCCCGTGGGGCCCGACGAAACGGTGCTCGCGGCGACGGGGAACACCGATGCCGCGAGCACGGTCGAGGTCGCCCGCCTCGCGGACGAAGACCCCGGGGAGCCGGACGCCGCCCCGAGCCGTCTGCAGTGGCAGGCCGCCAGGGTCGTCCAGGCATCCCGGACCGCGGTGAAGTTCCTCATCCCGGCGGACTGGCGTGCCGGCGTCTATGCGTTCCGGATCACCAGCGGCGGCCGCAAATCGCCCGTCACGCTGCTCAATGCACCCGACCCGTGGTTCATCCAGGGCGACCGCGGCGCCACCGCGCTGCCGGGCGGCTGGTTGCAGGTGCACGGCACGGCGATCGGCAGCGCGGCAGCGCCGTCGCGCCTGGCGCTGAGCCGCGATGGCAAGCTGGTCGCCGTATTGACGGCCGCGCCCGGCGCCAACGGCTACATGCGCCGATTTGCCGTGCCGGCCAAGCTGCCGCCGGGCGACTACCAGGTCCATGTGCACAATGGGCTCGGCGGCCCGGGTGCGTGGACCCGGTTCCACAGCTTCATCGAGACCGCGGTGGACTCGGTCTCCATCGTTGCCCTAAAACCCTGGCCGGCGCAGGTCGTCGATGTGAGCCGGCAGGCGGGCGGCAATGACGACGAACGATTCGGCGCGGCCATAGGCGCGCTCGCCGCGCAGGGCGGCGGCGTGTTGCTGGTCCCGGCCGGAAGCTACGCGCTGACGCGACAGCTCGCGCTGCCCAACCGGACGGTGCTGCGCGGCCAGGGCCGCGAGCGCTCGATCATCCACTGGACGGCGTCCCCGACCGACGGCGCCGCCGCGGGCGCCCGGCAGATAGCGCTGGTGACGGGCGCGCCGCTGGCCAGGGGCCGCCCCGAGCGCGGCAGCTTCGCGATCGAGGACGTCGCGCTCGTCGGGGCGCCGGACTTCGTCTACCACGCGGTCGAGAGCGTGTTCACGACCGACCACGGCGGCGTGATCCGCTCGTCGATCGTGCTGCCCAACCTGGGGGAGTTCGACAGCAAGTCGGATCTGCACGCCACCGCCATCATGCTGCGCCACAGCAGCGGCTTCGAGGTCGTCGACAGCGAGCTCGACGCCGCCAACGACATCTTCGCGCGCGAGAACGTGTCCTTCGTGCGCATCGAGAACAACCGCCTGGACTGGACCGAGGGCAACCTCTGGATCTCCGGGCGCAGCCACAATTTCATCGTGGCCGGCAACACGTTCAACCTGCGCGGCACGGCCGACAGCGACGGCTGGACCGCGGTGGCCAGCCGGCAGAGGGGGACGAACCCCAATCCGGGATTCTGGTTCACCGCCTTCTTCGGCACCAACCTGCCGGGCACGAGCATGGGCGGGCCCTACACGCGCGACCTCTATTACGCGAACAACCGCAGCACGCGCGACAAGCCGGATCTCCCGCCCTTTTATGTCGGCCTCACCTACGACGGCGGGGACGGCATCTTCCTGGGCAAGGTCGCCTCGGTGGACGGCACCACGCTGCACCTGGACGGAACGACGCTTCAGCCGCGCAATAACGGGCAGTACGACTGGAGCGGGGGGATCGCGCAGATCGTCGACGGGCGCGGTGCCGGCCAGTGGCGCTACCTGGTGCACGCGGGCTCCGGTGCCTCGGCCGTCGAGGTCGATCGCCCGTGGGACGTCGATCCCGATGCCGGCTCGACGGTGAGCCTGGTGAACCTGCAGGGCCGCGTGCTGATGGTCGACAACGACTTCGCGCAGGAGCAGACCAACCAGCAGTACTTCTTCACCGTCGATGTGATCAAGGCGTACAACACCTACGGCGTCGATGGCGCCAAGGCGAGCGATCTCAGCTGGCTGGGCAAGCACTACGGCAGCCTCTCACCCGGCTGGCACCTGCAGTTGCTCGACAACCAGGTCGTGCGCGGCCTGGGCATGACGTTCAAGTCGGGCGTCTTCTCCCGGACCGACGGCTATGCGGGCCCGGGCGGCGGCTACCAGGTGTTCCGCAACAATCGCTCGACCGGAAAGGCCGGGCCGTTCGCGTTGTCGATCACGTCCAAGAACGGTCACTACGTCGACGCGGTGGTCGAGCACAACGGTACCGACACGATCGACCTGGGACCCAAGCCCGACGACCCGATCGACGTCAGCGGCATACTGCTGCGCGGCAACGCCGGCAGCCTCGCCGGCAACGTGGCGCGGATGGGGCCCGGGGACGATTCCATCGTCCGCGTGGTGCACTGAGCGTGGCTGCCGCGGCCGGCCGCACGGGTGGCGGTGCACCGGTGGTGCACCGCCTGGTGCGCTGGCTGCGGCGCAACGTGCGCGCGCGCCTGGAGCGCGCCCGCAACCGCCGCGAGGATTTCGATTACGCGCAGGTCCAGGACGAGCTCATCGTCTACCACCACCTGGGCCTGGGCGATCATTTCATCTGCATGGGCCTGGTGCTGGAACTGGCCGAGCGCTACGCGCGCCGCGCCGTGCATCTGCCCGTCAAGCACGCGTACCTGGACACGGTGCGCACCTTGTACGCGCGCGCACCGCAGGTCCAGGTCTTCGGCATCGACGGCAACGCCGCCGAGGAGCAGGTATACGAGCGGGCGCGGCGCTTGCAGCTGCGCGTCGCGCGGCTGGGCTTCGCCGCGCTCGACCGGGTGCACTGGGACCGCTCGTTCTACGACCTGGCCGGGCTCGACTTCGGCTTGAGCTGGTCGCGCTTCAATCCCGGGGACGCGGGGGCGGACGCCGACGCGCTGTTCGAACGCCTGGTCCGCTCCAAGCCCTACCTGCTGATCCACGACGACGGCAGCGTCGGGCGCTTTGCGCTGCGCCTTCCGGCCGAAGGGGAGCGGCTGTTCGTCCATCCCGAACCCGGTGCATCCGGCTTGCTGGCCTGGAGCCGGATCATCCGCGAGGCCAGCCAGATCCATTGCATCGACAGCAGCGTCGTGCATCTGGTCGATCGCATGCCGCGCATCCCGGGCCAGCAGCTCTTTCTTCACGATGCCCGCCACAGCGGCTGCACTTTCGTGCGGCGTCACGACTGGCAACTGATCGAATATCCGCCATAGGGTACCCGGCCCGGGCCGCGGCGGGCGTCAGGGATTGGCGGCCGATGCCAGCCCGGCGGCCTGCGCCTGGCTGCGCGACGTGACGGGTGCATTGCTCGCGACGAACGCGTAAGCGACACCCAGCAGGAACATCTGCATGGGGATGATCCCGTAGGCCACGTAGAACACGAGCTGGCAGGCGATCAGGGCGAGCAGTGCCTGGCATTGCAGGCGACACGCCTCCACCCGCGCCAGTTTCAGCAGCGACGCTATCAACTGGGCGGCGAATGCCAGCAACAGGCCCAGCCCCAGGATGCCGCTGTTGTACAGGGTCTGGATGAAGGCATTGTGGGCCGCCACCTCGATCTTGATGGTCGCGCCGCCCGCCTTGGCATAGCGCGACGTGTCCGAGCCGAACGGGAAGCCGATGGCCAGGACGTCGATCCCGCCGGCGCTCCACTTGGCCAGCATCTGCTGCCAGCCGTTGATGCGCCAACTGGCCGTGTCCTCCAGCATCACGCCACGGCGCGCCGACTCGCCGACCGCATCGGCAACCTGGGTCAGGCCACGCCCCGAGACCATCGCCACCACCAGCACGCCGGCAGCCGCGCAGGCGATCAGCGCGGCCTGGACCGGGCTGTAACGCCGTGCGCCACGCTGCATGCCCAGCGCGGCAGCGATCCCCGCCGCGGTGGCGAGCCAGACCGAACGGTGCTGCAGCGTTATGAGCGAAGGAATCCAGGCAAAGCGCATGACCTTCAGGCGGCGCATCGCACCGCCCAGCTCGACAAAGCAGAGCGTCAGGATCGTCGCGTCGGCCAGGAACAGCGCCTCTTCGGCGCCGATGACGCGCAGGGCATCGGCGTTCGTCGCTTCGCGGTACGCGGCCAGGATCTGCACCCCGGTGGCGCGGGAGAACCACTGGAGGCAGGCCGCCACTTCGACCCAGACGGCGAGCCAGACGAGCCCGGACAGCGTGCGCCGCAGGATCGCCGCATCGAAGCGAAAGGTCATCGCGTAGAACGCGGCGGTCCAGGCATAGAAGTAACCGCGGAATTGCACGCCGGCAACCGTGCCGTACCGGGTGGCACCGATGCCGAAGGACAGGAACAGGACGAGGCCGAAGGCGAGCCAGATGCCGCTGATCCGGACGCCCGGGCGCGACATGGCGCAGCGCAGTGCGGCGGCACCGGCGATGAGCGCGTACACCAGGTCCTCCGGGTAGAGGTTGATGCCGAGGCTCAAGGACATCGATTCGCGCAGGCTCATCTGCAGGACGACCAGCACGGCCAGGAGCGCCAGGCCGGCCTCGACGCGCCGATAGATGGCGAGCACCAGGAACGGGATCAGAGCAGCGGCGGCGACCGCGACCCCGAACATCACCAGCAGCTTGATTTCTTCCATCGATGCCGGGCCGCGCCTAGGCGCTGACGGGGAGCTTGCTGGAGGCCGGCGGCGCGTACAGCGTCCGGTAGAGGCGCGCGTACTGCGCGGCACCGCGCTCGGCGCCGAACTGGCGCCGGCAGGTGTCGACCTGTTCGGCGATCGGCGTCGCGGCGGGCCCCCGGCCGCTGGACAGCCACGCATCGATGCTGGCGGCCAGCGCGTCCGCGTCGGGCGCGAAGTAGCGGATCGACGGAAAGAGCGTGCGCAGATCGCGCAGGCCGGGCACGTCGGCGAGCAGGGCGGGCAGGCCCATCGCCAGCGCCTCGAGCGCGGCATTGCCCAGGCCCTCGAAGCGCGAGGGCATGACGAAGGCATCGGCGGCGGCCAGCAGATCGCGCACATCGCGCGTCCAGCCGGCGAAGCTGACCCGGTCGGCGAGGCCCAGTTCCTGGGCCAGCCGCCGTTCGGAACCGGCCGCGTCCTCGACACCGGCATGCAGGTAGTGCAGGTCCCACCGGGGCGAGAGCTTGGCCATGGCCGAGATTACCGCGCCGTGGTTCTTGACTTCCGAGCAGTTGCCGACGCTCGCCAGGACGATGCGCTGCGCCGCTATGCCGCGGCGGGCCCGCGCTTCCTGCCGCTCCGGCACCGATACCGGCGTGAAGCGCGACAGATCGAGCCAGTTCCATATGAGTTCGCACTCGTTGCCGAAGCGCTGCCGCTCGTTCTCGACGACACCCGGCGCGATGGCCACGAAGCGCACGCCCAGCGCGCGCGCGTGGCGCCGCTGCCAGGTGCGGCGCAGGCGCAGGTTGCCGCTGAAGGGGAAGTTGTTGTGCACGGTGCGCAGGACCGGCAGGCCGGCCGACCGCGCCGCCAGGCTCAGCCAGTAGCCGCGGCCCTCGGCGTGCTGATGCACGAGGTCGATGCCGGCATCGCGCAGGAAACGCCGGAAGCGCCACAGGTCCGCGGGCGACTTGCCGACCGGCACATGGTGCACGCCGAAGCCGGCACGGGACAGCTCCGCGGCGAACGGGCCGGGCTCCGCCCCCGTGGCGATGACCTCGCCGGCTATGCCCATGGCCGACCACAGCGGGGCAGCGCTGACCAGCATCGTCTCCGCGCCCGAGGGTCGCAACGCGTTCAAGACGTGTGCCACGCGCAGGGGCCCGGGGGGCGGAGCGGCAGCGGTCCCGGCGCGCACTACGAGGCGCCCTCGGCGTCGCCTATGAAGCGCCGGAGTTGCGCATCCGGTATGGCAGCGACCAAATCGGCGGCGAAGTCGCGCTGGGCGGCGAAGGCGGCCGCCGAGTCCTTGTCGATCGAGGACACGCGCACCAGCAGGCCGTCCGGGATGCGCCCGGTGAGGCCGTAGAGCACCTGGTGCCAGCGCAGGTCCAGGCCGAAGCGGGCCTGCCGGTTGCCGAGCACGAACCAGTAGGTAATCGGCTCGACGCGGTCGCCGCGCTTGGCCACCAGCTCGGCCGCGCTGAGCGGACCCCGCTTCGTCTGCAGATCGACCGGTACGGTCGGCCCCAGGATAGTGAAACCCTGCGACGGATAGCAGTTCTCGGGCCGGTGCCACTGCATGCCCTTGTTGTAGTCGCCGGAAAAAGCGATCGACAGCATGATGCTGCGGCCGCGCGAATCCACATAGGTGCGGTCGAGCGTCTGTTCGTAGGCCCGGTCGATCGCCGCCTGGAGTTGCGGTGAGGGCAATATGGGCTCTTCGTCCGGATCGATGCGCCAGTCGCCGAAGCGCTCGGGGACGATCGCGCCGAGGTGGAAGGACGCCTGCGCCGCCATCGCCGGTCGCACCGGCCGGATGGCCACCGCGGCGAGCGCGGCGGCCACCATGATCACCAGCACCGCGACCGGGCGCAGCAGTTGGGCCCGGTTCATGGCGCCCAGCCGATACGCAGCAGCTCGTCCACGCGCCGCCCGGCGGCGGCCAGCGCCGCATCGGCGCCGATGAGCAGGAGCAAGGCGGTCGAGAACATCACGATGCCCGCGGCACCGTGCAGGAAGCCCTGGCCGGCGGCATCGCCGAAGTAATAGGTGATCAGGCACAGGAGCACCACGCGCATCACGTTGGCCCCGAACGCGAACGGCAGGCTGCCCAGCAGCACCAGCGCGTTGCGCGTCCGGCTGGCGTGGCGCGCGACGTTGACATAGACGACCGCCAGCGCGAGCAGGCTGGTCATCGAGTAAAGGCCGGAGCAGGCGTCGGCGATCAGCAGCTTGTACTGGCCCAGGGACAGCACGACGCCGTCGCGCGCCACCGGATAGCCGGCCCGGTAGAGGACCTCCTCGGCGACGACCGAGACGCCGCGCTTGAGCGGCGCGGTTATCTCGTCGACGATCGCACCCGGCAGCGGCAGGGCAAAGAACAGGAAGAACAGGGAAAAGCGCACCGCGCGCACCGCGCGCCATCCGTACAGGACCGCCATCGCGCCGGCCAGGACCGGGATGCTCGAGCCGATTTCGAGCATCCATACCTGCTGGGCACGGCCCACCGCGTACAGCGCCGCACCCAGCAGCAGCAGCAGCCAGCCGCCCAGGCCGGCACCCGGGCCGGCCGCCGCCCGCAATTCCGCGCGCCGGTGCCAGAACCACCACGCGCTGACCGCGATGACCATCGGCTCGTGCGCGTACTCGTCCGCGCGCCACAGGCTCTGGGATGCGTTCCAGAGCGTAGGGCCGTACATGATGGCCAGGCCGGCCAGCAGCAGCGCCGCCGGTGCCCGGGCCGACCACGACGGCATTCCCGATCCCGCCAGCTGGCCGGGCGGCGGTCCGGATGTCGTCAAAAACGGGCTCGCAGGTGAGTGCACACTTTCTCGCTTCACATTTCGCAAACGCAATTATGAGGCAATCCCGGCTTGCGCACCGGCCAGCCTGCGGACGCACGCGCGCCGGCACACCGATCCTGCGGAACGTGCAAAATCCGGCTTCCCCGCACCCCCCGCATGACAGGACAACAGGAGACTCCATGATTCGACGCTTTTCTGCGCCGCTGGCACTGGCGGCCGCGCTCAACACCCTCGCCTTCCTCCCCGCTGCCCACGCCGCCGGCAGCGCGCATGCCGACCTGGGGCCGGCCTCGGGCTCGACGGTGAGCGGCACGGTCACGCTGACGGCGCTGCCGAGCGGCGGCGTCCACCTGGTCGCCCAGGTCTCTGGCCTGGCGCCGGGCGTGCACGGCTTCCACGTGCACGAGGTCGGCGATTGCAGCGCCCCGGATGCCAGCAGCGCCAAGGGGCACTTCAACCCGGAGAAGAAACCGCACGGCAACCACGCGGGCGATCTGCCGGACCTCACCGCCGATGCCAGCGGCAAGGCCAGCCTGTCGGCCGACGTGAGCACGATATCGCTGGGCGACGGCCCCACCGGCGTCATCGGCCGGGCCTTCGTCGTCCACGCCGATCCCGATGACCACCACTCGCAGCCGGCGGGCAATTCGGGCAAGCGTATCGCCTGTGGCGTCGTCAAGGCCGGCTGAGCCGGCAGCCTGCGGAGCGCGCATGTTCACCTTCCACCATAGGCGCGCCATCGTCACCGGCGCCGCCAGCGGCATCGGACGCGCGGCCGCGCGCGTGCTGCAGGAGGCCGGCGTAGCGGTGATCGGGCTCGACATCGCCGTCGCCGCCGACGAGGCCGTGCCCCTGCTGCGCGTCGACCTCGCCGACGAGAGCCAGATCGTCGAGGCGGTGGCCGGTGCAGCGGGCACGCTCGGCGGCCTGGACCTGCTCGTCAACGCAGCCGGCATCCTGATCGACGGCCCGATCCGCGAGCTGCGGGCACAGGACATCGATCGCCTGTATGCGGTCAACGTGCGCGGGCTGATGCTCACCACGCGCGAGGCCCTGCGCCACATGCCGACCAGCGGAGCCGACGCGCTGCGCATCATCAACGTGGCGTCCGAACTGGCTTTCCTGGGCCGCGCCAACGCCTCGGCGTACTCGGCGACCAAGGCCGCCGTGCTGGGGCTGACGCGCGCCTGGGCGCGCGAGCTCGCACCGCTCGGCCTCGTCAACGCCGTGGCCCCGGGGCCGATCGACACGCCGCTGCTGGACTTTGCCGCCATGAGCGAGGCGCAGCGGGCGGTGGAATGCGACAACCCGCTGCGGCGCATCGGCACGCCGGCCGAGGTGGCCGGGGTCATCGCCTTCCTGGCCAGCTCCGGCGCCAGGTACGTCACCGGGCAGTGCTACAGCGCCGACGGCGGCGCGGCGATGCACTGATTAGCGGGGTATGCCCCGGGACCCGGCCGCGTGCGCCGGCCCGCCCAATGCCGGTGCGCGATGGCGAACGCCGGGCCGGACCGTGTGGACGATGGTGCACCACGATGGCAAGGGTGGCCGCGCATGCGCGCGGCAATCAACGACACGCGCCTTATAAAGGTGCGCCGTGGCGCCGGTTCGCGCGCCCGGCTTGGCGTCGGCCCCGCCACGGCCTCGGTGGCGGGCGCACGGTCCGGCGCTCCGCATGCCCAGGACCGGCCTGCCGCCCGTGCCTGGCAAGCGTCGGTGCACCGCTTAATGGGCTGATTTACAACGAAAATTGTAGGCATTTTTCCTAATTTCCGTAGGGTCTTGGTGCATCCGGGGTGTACCCCGCGATGATTCGGTACGCATCTTGCTTTCCCCTTGTCTGTGAGGCGATGCCGCCGTGCGTGGGCGGCGTCTCGACCTGGCCAGCACACTTCATGGTCCCGCCGCACACCGTGCGCTCCGGGCCGCCGAGCAGACGAGGGGAAAACGTGAGCAGCAAAACGACACCGAAGCAGCACATCCAGCGGGGCCGCGCCGCGCGGCGGAGCATCGACCGGCACTGCCTGCTCGCCTTGTTCGCCACCGCGCTTCCGCTGGCCGCGCACGCCGGCGACGGCGCGGCCGCCGACGCACCGGCGGACGCGCCCGCAGCGACACCCGCCGCGGCGCCCGAAACCACGACCGCGCCGACCGGGCAGCTGCAGTCGATCACCGTCACCGCCACCAAGCGCAGCGAGGACATCAAGGACATCCCGACCAGCGTCTCGGCCATCGACGGCGACCAGATCGCCGAGCATCACATCGCCAACTACGACGACATCACGCGCTCGGTGCCCGGCGTCTCGTTCCAGGCGGGCGCCGGCCCGGGCCTGGACAACATCGAGATCCGCGGCGTGAGCTCGACCTCCGGCTCGGCCACGGTAGGCATCTACATCGACGAGGTGCCGGTCACGGTCAAGAACACCTACGACGGCGCGGTCGAGCCCAAGCTGTTCGACCTGGAGCGCGTCGAGGTGCTGCGCGGGCCCCAGGGCACGCTGTACGGCGCCAGTTCGATGGGCGGGACGATCCGCTTCATCACCAAGGCACCCGACCTGAACGCGTTCACCGGCACCGCGTCGACCGACCTCTCGTACACCGAGCACGGCGGGGTCAACAACGATTCCTATGCCATCCTCAACCTGCCCGTCGTGCCGGGAACCTTTGCCATCCGGCTGGGCGCCGACATCTCCTACCAGAGCGGCTACATCGACCACTACGCCGGCACCCAGACGGGTATCCCGCCCGGGGGCAATCCGCAGAACGGCAACCTGCTGACCCTCAACACCAACGACAGCACCGGCATACTGGAGCAAAAAGGCGTCAACGACGTGCACACCGAGGTCTTCCGCATATCGGGCAAGTACGCCGGCCCTTACGACTTGACCATCACGCCCGCGCTTTTCTACCAGCGCACGCAGACCGGCGACAGCGGCATCTTCTACCCGTCCCTGGGCCTCTATGAGCAGGACAAGCGCATCGGCGAGCCGGGCAAGGACATCCTCACGGTGCCCAGCCTGACCGTCACCAAGGGGTTCGGTTTCGCCGACGTGACATCGGTGACGAGCTATTTCCGGCGCGATTTCCACCGCACGACGGACGGCACCTACTACAACAGCAACGTGTTCGCGAGCATCCTCAACTCCTATTACCCGCCCAACACCACGCAGAGCTACCTCACCAGCGGCGTCATCGGCTTCATCCCTTCGCCGGTCTACTACGACACGACCACCGACCAGTTCTCCCAGGAGCTGCGCCTGGCCTCGAACCAGGCGTCGATCCTCGCGATCCCGGTCTCCTGGACAGGCGGCGTGTTCTTCTCCAACCAGCGCCAGGCCCACACGGATGACGAATACATGCCCGGCCTCAACGTCGACTTCACGCAGATCTACGGCGGCAATATCTTCAACTCGCCGGTGGGCGGCGCGGGTCTGCCGGGGGTTTCGTACGCCAACGACCTCATCTACTACGCGCACAATAAATCGTCCGAACGCCAGGTCGCCCCGTTCGGGGAGTTCGGCGTGGAGATCACCCCGCAGCTCAAGGGTACGGTCGGCCTGCGCTACGTGACCGCCAAGACCAGCTACGGCTTCACCAGCGGCGGCTATTACGCCTACGGCCTGCCCAACCCGTACAGCGACAACGAGAACTTCCACGACACCACGCCCAAGTTCTCGCTCGATTACGCGATCACCCCGCACAGCAACGTCTACACGACGATCGCCAAGGGCTTCCGCCTGGGCGGCCCCACCGGCCCGGACCCGGCCAACATCCCGGGCGCCTCGTGCGACCAGGACTACGCCAACCTGGGCATCCCGGGCGCGCCGCTCAAGTACGACTCCGATTCGCTCTGGAGCTACGAACTGGGCAGCAAGGGTCGCTACTTCAACAACCATCTGTCGATCAACGCCGACGTCTACGCGATCAACTGGAAGAACATCCAGCAGAGCGTGAACCTGCCCATCTGCGGCTTCACGTTCACCACCAACGCCGGCGACGCGCACAGCTACGGGACCGACGTCGAGATCCGCGGCGTGGTGACACCCGAGCTCACCGTGAGCCTGAACGCGGGCACGACGCACGCCTACATCACGCGCACGCTCGATCCGGGCGTGTTCTCGGTGGGCGAGGAGATCCTCAACGTGCCCGACTACACGGCCACCTTGAGCGCCGACTACGACACGCCGGTGGGCGACGACATGATGGGCTTTGCGCGCATCGACTTCCCCTACACCGGCCGCTCGCACGCCTACTACAACAGCAGCACGGTGACCAACCACTGGTCGCCCAACTACGGCATCCTCAACGCCAACTTCGGCATCACCAAGAAGAAGCTGACGCTGGCCATCTACGCCAAGAACCTGCTCGACCAGCACAAGATCATCCAGTACCCGTCGGTCAACACGGTGCAGGAGGGCTATACGGTACGTCCGATGACGATCGGCCTTACCGCGGCCTATACGTTCTAGGTCTCTTGCACGCCCCGGCCGGCGCCGGGGCGCGGCGTACCTGCCCGCGGGCGGCCGGCCCTCCGCGCTATCCTGGGGGGTCGCGCCGGTACCTTGCCGGCGCCGGTACGCGGAGAATCGATGTTCCTGGCACGCACGATCAAGCATTCCTTGCGCGGTGGCGCGCCGCGCCGGGCGGCGCTGGCCATGGCGCTGGCGCTGGCACTTGCGCCGGCACCGGGCGGGGCCGCCGGGCCGGCCACGGCGCTGCAGCCGATGACCATCGGCGTCGTCATCTGGATCGGCTACGGCCCGCTGTACATCGCCGATGCGCTGGGGCTCTGGAAGAAGTACAAGGTGAAGGTGCGGCTGCAGGTCTTCAACGACCCCGCGCTGATTCCCGCGGCGATCGCCGGCCATGCGATCGACGGCGGCGTGGACACCTACGACCAGGTGATCGGCCAGGCCGCCAAGGGCCAGTTCCAGCCGGTCGTGATGCCGGTGGACTACTCCGACGGCGGCGATGCGATCGTCGCGGCAAACGCGGTGAAGTCGGTGGCCGACTTCAAGGGCCAGCACGTCGCGTTCAATTCGCTCTCGCCCTCGGACTTCCTGCTGTCCTACGCGCTGTCGACGAAGGGCATGAGCGAGAAGGACATCGTCCCGACGGACATGACGCCCGAATCGATCCCCGCGGCGATGGTCTCGGGCCGCATCCAGATCGGCGTGACCTACGAACCGTTCGTCAGCCAGGTCCTCGAGCAGGACGGCGGCAAGTCGTTCCACGTGGTCTACTCCTCCCATGACGCGCTGGGGCTGGTGAGCGACGTGCTCGCGTTCGACCGCGCGCAGATTGCCGCCCACCCGGCGGAGATAAGCGCGGTGATCCAGGGCTACTTCGACGGGCTCGACTACCTGCAGAGGAACCCGGAAGCGGCGGCCCAGATCATGGCCAAGACCATGGGCATCAGCGTGGCCGAGGTGAAGAAACAGCTGCACGGCGTGCACAACCCGAGCCTGCAGGAGATGCTGGGCAACCTGAGGCGGTCGGCGAGCCCGTCCTCGTTCGCCACCAGCGGCCAGGTCATCGGCCGTATCCTCCAGGCCAAGGGCCAGATCCAGCAGTTGCCGGCCTTCGAGGATACGGTGGACGACCGCTTCCTCAAGGCGCTGGCAGCGGGGCATTGATTTACAACGGAGCGCAGGCGGTGAAGACGACGCGTTACTTTCGCTATTCCGACGGCGTGCTGCCCAATATCCTGGGCTTCGCCTACACGTTCCTGGGCTGGGCCGGCGGGGTGGCGCTGCTGGCCTTCGCGCCGGGGGCGTGGAAGATCCTCGGGGTCCTGCTCACCGGCCATGCGCTGGTGATCTCCGCCTATTACGTGCACGAGTTCGCGCACCTGGCGGTGTTCCAGTCGGCCGAGGACAACGCCCGGTGGGGCACGCTGATGACCTGGCTCAACGGCGCCTGCTACGCGCGCTTTGCCGACTTGCGCAACAAGCACATGCGGCACCACGTCGACCGCGCCGACGTGCTCACGTACGACTACAAGGCGCTGCTGCGGCGCCGGCCGCTGTTGCGGCGCGCGGTGATGCTGCTCGAGTGGGCCTACGTGCCCGCCGTCGAGCTCATCATGCACGGCTACGTGATCGCCCTGCCGTTCATCGAGCCGGCCAAGCGCGACCGGCGTCTGCGTGTCGTGGCCGTCACGGCCGTACGCGCCGGCGGCTTCGCGCTGCTCGGGTGGCTGTCGCCCGTGGGCCTGGCGGGCTATGCGCTCGCCTACCTGGGCATGCTGCACGTGCTGCGCTTCGCCGATGCCTACCAGCACACCTACGACGCGTTCGCGGTCCTCCAGGGTGGCGAAATCCCCGAGGACAAGCTGCGCGACCGCGCCTACGAGCAGCGCCACACCTACAGCAACGTGGTGCTGGCCAGCCACCCGCTGGCCAACCTGCTGCTGCTCAATTTCTCGTACCACAACGCCCACCACGAACGCCCGATCGAGCCCTGGCACCGCCTGCCCACGCTGCACGCCCGGCTGTTTCCGCCGGACTATGCGCAGGTGCTGCCGATGCCGAGCCTGCTGGCCGCCTACCACCGCTACCGCGTGCGCCGGCTGGTCTCGGACGGCTACGGAGATGTCGTCGAAACCGGCGACGGCCGGCTGGACGCCAACGGCTTCTACGGCGCGGTGGGCGTCTCCTTCCTCACCGCGGTGTAGGCGAACGGAGTCCGCCATGGCTGACGTGCACATGAACCGCATGAGCTGGACCCAGTACCGGGATCGCATCGCCCAGGGGCGCACGCCGGTCTTCCTGCCGGTGGGTGCGCTCGAGCAGCACGGTCCGCACCTGCCGCTGGGCACCGACGCGCTGCTGGCCAGCGCGATCGCCGCCGGCGCCGCGGCGCAGGTCGATGGCATCGTCGCGCCGGCGCTGGCGTACGGCTACAAGTCGCAACCCAAGTGCGGCGGCGGACAGCACTTCTGCGGCACGACCAGCCTGGACGCCGCCACGCTGATCGGCCAGGTACGCGACGCGATCCGCGAATTCGTCCGCCATGGCGTCAAGCAGCTGGTGCTCGTCAACGGCCACTTCGAAAACCAGTGGTTCCTGATCGAAGGCATCGACCTGGGGCTGCGCGAGGCCGCCGCCGACAGCGGACTGCGCGTGATGCGCATGGAATACTGGGACTTCTGCACCGAGCAGACGCTGGCGCAGATCTTCCCGCAGGGCTTTCCCGGCTTCGCGCTCGAGCATGCCGCGGTCATCGAGACCTCGATGATGCTGCATTTCCACCCCGAGCTCGTGCAGCTCGAGCACCTGCCCGATGAAGCGCCGGCGCAGTTCCCGCCCTACGACATGTACCCGACCCGCACGGAGTGGGTCCCGGCCTCGGGCGTGCTGTCCTCGGCGCGCGGCTCGAGCCGGGACAAGGGCGAGCGCATCGCCGCGGAGGTGATAGCGCGGGCCGCCGCCGCGGTGCGCGCCGAATTCGGGCTGTGAGCCCCGCTGTAAACCCCACTTTGCATCCGGAACACGGCGGCCCGCTGCCCGCCGCCTTGCCCGGGGTCTGGCGGCGGACCCTGCTCGACGGGCCGGGGATGGAGCCCGACACCGAGACCACGGTGCTCTGGCTCCAGACGCGCCGCTGGCACGCCGACCTGCGCCTGCCCCCGCACCGCCCCGACTTCTCCGCCTGCACCGGACTGGACGACTGCACACCCGAGCAGCTGCGCTGGCTCGCCGGCCAGCAGGGCTTTGCCGGGATCACGACGGTCGATCCGGGTGCACCGCCGCAGCGGCCGATGCTCTGCCAGTGGCACCGCCAGATCGACTTCCAGCCGCCGCGCGGGCGCCGCGACATCGGCAGCATCGTGCTGTCGGACGACGGCGCGACGCTGGAAGAACGGGGCATCGATGCCGAGTACCGCGAGATCTGGCAGCGGCTGGCGTCCAGCCAGGGGCCCAGCGCCGGCTGGCGCCGCAGCGGCCCGGGTCCGGCCGCCTTGCTGCTGGTCGCCGGCGCGTGCTTCCTCTATGCGCGCGACCGCCCCGAGCCATTGCCCACGGGCGCCGGCGCGCAAGCCGCCACGCTGGCCGAGCTGCTGCGGCAATTTCCGCGGGAGGGCGCCCGGATGCTCGACCTGGAGCTGTCGTTCGGGCATTGGCGCGATGCCGACGGTGTCGGAACCATCACCCACTCCAGCCTGCCCTGGCGCGAGGGGGCGGCGGTCCAGGCCGGTCCGGGCTGGGAGGCGCTCGACGACGCCTGAGGAGGCAGCGCCCGGGCAGGTGCGCGTCGGGCATGCCCTGGGCGGCCCTGCGCGTGGTCGGGGGAGCCTGGCGGACGTGAAGCTACTGGGCGTGCCCCAGGTAAGCGGCGCGCACCGCGGGGTCGCGCTGCAGCTTCACCGCCTCGCCGTGGATGGCGATGCGGCCGTTCTCGAGCACATAGGCGTAGTCGGCCACCTGCAGCGCGGCCGCGGCGAACTGCTCGACCAGCAGCATGGTGATGCCGCGGGCCTTGAGCTGTTCCAGGGTCTGGAAGACATCGGCGACCAGCCGCGGCGCCAGGCCCATCGACGGTTCGTCGAGCAGCAGCACATCCGGGTTGAGCATCAGCGCGCGCCCCATCGCCAGCATCTGCTGCTCGCCGCCCGACAGCGTTCCGGCCGGCTGGCTGCGCCGCTCGCGCAGGCGCGGGAAGAGCTCGAAGATGCGTTCCCGGTCGGCGTCGACATCCCCGCGCGGGCGGCTGTAGGTCAGGCGCGGGAACGCGCCCAGGGTCAGGTTGTCCGCCACCGACAGCACCGGGAACACGCGCCGGCCCTCGGGCGAATGCGCCAGGCCGCGGCGCGCGACCCGGTACGAGGGCAGGCCGGTGATGTCCTGGCCGGAGAGTTCGATCCGGCCGGCGCTGGGGCGGATCATCCCCGAGATGGCGCGCATGGTGGTCGTCTTGCCGGCGCCGTTGGAGCCGATCAGGGTGACGAGGCGCCCCTTGGGCACCTCGATCGAGATGCCGTGGAGCACCTCGACCTTGCCGTAGCCGGCCACGAGGTCGCGCACGCTCAGCATGCCGTCTCCGGCGTGGCGGCGACGCCACCGACCGACTCGGCGGTGCCGCCCAGGTAGGCCTCGACCACCTTGGGATCGGCCTGGACCTGCGCCGGGCTGCCCTCGGCGATCTTGTTGCCGAAATCGAGTACCGATACCCGGTCGCACAGGCCCATGACCACGTCCATGTGGTGCTCGATCAGCAGCACGGTGATGCCGCGCTCGCGGATCTTGCGGATGATCCCGATCAGCTCCTGGATGTCGGGCGCCGTCAGCCCGGCGGCCGGCTCGTCGAGCAGTATCAGGCGCGGGTTCAGGCCCAGCGCGCGGCCGATCTCGAGCAGCCGCTGCTTGCCGTAGGGCAGGTTGCGCGCCTCCTCGTCGGCAAAGGCCGCCAGGCCGACGAAGGACAGGATGCCGGCGGCGCGCACGCGCGCCCGGTGCTCCTCGCGCCGGGCGCGCGGGGTGCTCAGCATGACGTCGGCCAGGTTGCCGGCGAACGTATGGTGCAGGCCGACCAGCACGTTCTCGATGACCGTCATCTCGCCGAACAGCTGCACATTCTGGAACGTGCGCGCGATGCCGGCCGCGGCGACCTGGGCCGAACCCATGCCGGCGATCGGACGCCCATCGAAGCGGATCGCGCCGGCCGTCGGGCGGTAGATGCCGGTGAGCACGTTCATCATCGTGCTCTTGCCCGAGCCGTTGGGTCCGATCAGCCCGTGGACGCTGTGGCGCTGCACGCCGATGCAGACCCGGTTGAGGGCGGTCAGGCCGCCGAACTTCATGACCACGTCCTGGATGTCGAGCACGCAGTCGCCGGCTGGCCCGGTGCCGGCGATCGCACCGGCTTCCGGGCCCGGGGACGCCGATGCTGCCGCGGATGCTGAACCCGATGCTGCACCCGATGCTGCAACATCGTCCGCAGCATGACCCGCAGCAAGGCCGCTCGTTTGTTGCGCAGCAAATCCGCCGCCGAGCGGACCCTCGGCGCTCCCGGCCCAGGCCTGCTCCGGGTCGCTCGCCTCCTCTATCAGCGCGCGGCGCTGGACCCATTGCGGCCGGACTTGCTGCACCGTGCTGCGCACAAATCCGACGATACCGTCGGGCAGGTAGTAGATGACGAGCAGGATCAGCAGGCCGAATATCGTCAGCCGGTAGTCGGTCATGTCGTCGATGCGGTAGGAGAAGATCGCCAGGCCGGCCAGGATCGCGCTGGGTACCAGGACCTGGCGCCAGCTGCGCCGGCCCTTGGCCAGCGCGAAGGCCGAATAGGCCAGGACGGCGACGGCCAGGCCGACGGCGATGATGCGGAAGAGGTCCAGGTCGGACAACAGGTTGGGCAGGATGACCACGATGGCCGCGCCCAGCAAGGGGCCGCTGCGCGTCTTGCGGCCGCCCATGATGACGGCCAGCAGGAAGAGGATGGCCAGTTCCACCGAATACGTGCTAGGCGAGATGTACTCCTCCGAGTACGTGAACAGGCCCCCGGCCAGGCCGGCGAGCGCCGCGCTGAACACGAACGCATAGACCTTGTAGCGATACACGCTCACGGCCATGCAGTCGGACGCCACCGGGCTGTCGCGCAAGGCCTCGAACGCCCGGCCCAGGTAGGACTTGAGCACGCGGTGCACGACCAGCAGGGACAGGGCCAGCGCGACCACGACGAAGTAGTAGTACTCGGTGGCGCTCATGTGGTGCCCGAGGATCATCGGCTTGCGCAGCGAGATGCCCAGCGCGCCGTTGGTGAGGAAATCCATCTCGTTGATCAGGATCTGGACGATCGTGCCGAAGGCCAGCGTCACCATCGCCAGGTAAGGCCCGGTGACGCGCAGCGCGGGCAGCGCAAGAACCAGGCCGAAGACGGCCGTGACGCCGATGGCCGCCGGCAAGGTGATCCAGAAGGGCAGCGAGAGCTTGAAGACCAGCACGCCGACCGTGTACGACCCGACGCCGAACAGCGAGGCGTGGCCCAGCGAGACCTCGCCCGTGTAGCCGACGACCACGTCCAGGCCCAGCAGCAGCACCGAGTAGATGGCGATCAGCGCGACGAGGTGGATGTAATACGGGTTGGGCCACAGCACCGGCAGGGCGCCCAGCGCGGCGGCGGCGGCGAGCCCCAGGCCCCAGCGCAGCGGCGCGATGCGCGGGCGCGGCGCCGCACCCGCGGCGGGCCGGACCAGCGCGGGGGCGCCCGGGATGACGGGGTTCGGGGGCACCATCAGACCTTCTTGATCGCCGCCTTGCCGAACAGTCCGGAGGGCTTGACCGCCAGCACGACGAGCAGCAACACCAGCCCCGGCACGTCCTTGTAGCCGGTGGAGACGTAGAACCCGGTGGTGGTCTCGGCGATGCCCAGGATGAGGCCGCCGACGATGACGCCCAGGCCGCTGTTGAGGCCGCCGATGATCGCCACGGCGAAGGCCTTGAGGCCCAGCACGACGCCCATGCTCGCGCCGGTGAGCGTGAGCGGGGCGATGAGGACCCCGGCGAACGCGGCCGCGGCCGAGCTCAGCGCGTACGAGAAACTGATGACGACGCCGGTGTTGATGCCCATCAGGCCGGCCGCATCGCGGTCGTTGGAGGTGGCCACCACCGCCTTGCCGTAGATCGACCGGCGGTTGAACAGCTCCACGGCCAGCATCATCAGCAGGGCGCCGGCAACGACCAGGATTTCCATCGGCAGCACGCGGATGCCCATGAAAATCAGCGGCGCCTCGGGCAAGGGCGAGGGAAACTTCAGGTCGTCCTTGCCCCAGATGTTCTCGGCCGTGTTGCGGAAGATGATCCCCAGCGCGATGGTCGACATGATCCAGCCGAACTCCGACTTGCTGCGGATGGCCGGCGCCACGCCCAGGCGCTCGACCACGTAGCCCTGCATGGCGCCGAACACGAGCACCAGCGGGATCATCAGCCAGTAGCCAAGCTGGCCGGCGATGGTCAGTCCGGTGAGCGCGCCCAGCATCAGCGCCTCGCCCTGGCCGAAGTTGAGCGTCCGCGAGGTGGCGAAGGTGAGCTGGTAGCCGAAGGCGATGACCGCGTAGATCATGCCCTGGGCGATGCCGCTGACGGCGAGTTGTAGGAAGTCTTCCATGATGCACGGCGGCGGGGGCGCCGGCACACCGGCACTCACCCGCAGCGCTGTTTTCCCTGCGGTATGGCGAGTTGCTTCAGCGCGCCGGAACGACGTGCCCGTTGTAGACCTCGCCCATCACGGCATCGCCGATCTTGATGGCCTCGTGGTCGTCGTGCGTGAACGGCTTGTCGTAGACCTTGACCACGCCATCGACCTTGTCCTGCAGGGCCTCGAGCGCCTGGCGCAGCTTCACGCCGTCGGTCGAACCGGCCTGGCGGATGGCGGCGGCCAGCAGGTAGACCGAGTCGTAGCCCTGGGCCGCCGAGACCGGCGAGGGCATGCGCTCGACCTTGTAGGCCTTCTGGTAGGCGGCGATGAAGGCCTTGCGCTTCGGGGTGGTCGGTTCCTGGATGAAGGTCTCGGGCATCGTCGCACCGTCCCCGTTCTTGCCGGCGTTGTCGATGAAGTTGGCCATCGACAGGGTCCAGCTGCCGATGATCGGCACGTGCCAGCCGAGTTTCTCCATGCCGTTGGCCACCTGCGCCAGTTCGGGGCCGATCGCGTAGGTGAGGATGCACTGCGCGCCGGCTTCCTTGGCCTTGAGCAGCTGCGAGGTCATGTCGACGTCCTTGATGTTGAACTTCTCCTCGGCCACCGCCTTCAAGCCGCGCTTGGCCAGCGCACGCTCGAGGTCCTCTCGCCCGAGCTGGCCGTAGTTGGTCGAATCGGCCAGGATCGCGGCCTTGGTGAACTTGCGCCGCACGACGGCCTCGTCGACGATCATGGCCGACTGGATGGTGTCGCTGGCCGCGTTGCGGAAGATGTAGTTGTCGGGAAACTCCGGGGCCTCGAACTGGTGCGTGATCTTCGAACCGGTGGAGACGTTGTTGATCACCGGGATCTTGGCCTCCTCGTAGAAGCGCTCGGCGGCCAGCGACACCGCGGTGTTTATGAAGCCCAGGTCGGCGACCACGTGCTCCTTGTTGATCAGCTCCTGGGCGACCTGCACGCCGCGCACCGGCGAGGCCTCGTCGTCGCGCTCGACCAGCTGTATCGGCCGTCCCAGCACGCCGCCCGCCTGGTTGATCTCGGCCACGGCGAGACGGACCCCGTCGCGCATGCTCACGCCCATCGGCGAGGACCCGCCGGTGAAGGGCCCGGAAACGCCGATCTTGATCGGGTCCGCAGCGGCCGCCGGCGCCGAGGCGACCAGGCCGGACAGCAGGACGGCGATAAAAGCCGGCAAGGGCGAATTTCGCAAGCGCACAGGTACGGCAGTCATGATTTCTCCTTGGGATCTTTTCCCCGGGGAGCGGCATGGGCTCCCACTCGGGCTTGGCCAAACCACGGATCATCGGTGTTTATGCCCCTTAGCGCAAGGACAGCGTCGCCGCGCCACGGAGCGGGTACCGGAACCGAAAAAACGGGTGGTTGCGATTCTTACACTCTTTAACGAGATCGCGCAGGCTTGCCGGCCGGTACGCAAGCACGGGCCGGGCAGAATCGACGGCCGCCGGCGAACGCGCCGGCGCTGCAGAACCGTCACCGGAACAGGAGCAGTACCTTGTCATATGCGCAGGTTTGTCGCTGGAAAAAAACTGCGGCGCTGATCGCCGCGCGCCCCGCTGCGCTCGCCACCGCGCTCGCGGCCTCGATGCTGGCGGCCTTGCTGCCCGCTGGCGCGCAAGCGCAGGGCACGCTGGAGGATGCGCAGCTGGAGCAGCGCGGTTTCGGCGCGCTGCCGCCGACGGGCGGAGACTGGAATGTCAATCTCGGCGCCGGGCTGGGCTGGGCGCCGACCTACCTGGGCGCCAGCGCCTACCACGCGCGCGTGCTGCCGCTGGTGCTCGTCAGCTATCGCGACCTCGTGTTCTTCAGCCCCGCCGGCCTGGGCGTGAATCTCGTGAACGTCGGCGGCTTTCGCGCCGGCCCCATCCTGGGCTACCAGGGCGGCCGCAACCAGGGCGACGACTCGCACCTGTATGGCCTGGGCGACATTTCGTCCAGCATCACGGCGGGTGTGTTCGCCTCCTACCGGACGGGGCCGTTTCGCTTCTTCGGCACCGTGCGCCAGGCGATCACGCATACGGACAACGGCATCGTCGGGCTGCTGCAGGC
>Ga0116229_10001570_pt1 | contig 36041 bp, 31 predicted proteins | sample S1TSphgellanicum_3_FD_87313 | JGI IMG/M metagenome (GOLD analysis project Ga0116229, IMG submission 87313) | Host-associated microbial communities from peat moss isolated from Minnesota, USA - S1T2_Fc - Sphagnum magellanicum MG | ecosystem: Host-associated > Plants > Peat moss > Unclassified...
ATAGGTTTGCAAAAGTTTGTGAAGTTTTTTATTTGAAAAGGTCAAATCAAATAGAAGAAAGAGGGTTTTGGCGTAGGATAAGGTTTGACACATGAATAAAAATGAGGGGGGAGTCTATAAATAATAGAAAAAAGAGAAAGAAAGAAGGTTAGGGTTATTGGGGGGTTTGGTGAATAGGTTAGAATTTGGCAAACAAGGAAATTGAAAAAAAAAGGGTCTTTAGACATTAGAAAGAAGAAAGAGAAGGAGGGTTAAGGTTTTTAGGGTTGGGGGGGGAGGGGGGTTTAATTAGGTTAAAAAGAGGAAAAATGTGTTTGGAGGGTGAAAGAGGGCCTAGCAAAGCCCAAATTTAAAGAGAAGGTTGGGGGTTAATAGAAAGGGGGAGGATTAGAGTTTTTAGGTTTTTTGGGGGGTCTTGGGGGTATAAGAGGGTTTGGAAGAAGGTAGAGAGAAAAAGGTCTATAGACAACAAAGAGAAAGGGGAGAAGGATTGTTAAGGTTTTTAGGTTTTTTGAGCGGTTTGTTTAGGTCAAAGAGAAAAGAAAGGGGTTTAAGGGGGGGTAAAAGTGGGCTTGGTAGAACCCCAAAATAGGAACAAAGAGAGAATTTGCAAATTGAAATAGAAAAATTGAAACAAAAACATAATTACAAATTGAAACACACAATTGTAGTCCCATCTCACATTTCTTTACTTCAAGGTTCATAAGCACATACTTGAAAATCTAAATATTTAGAAATATGAATTGTATGTTTCTAGGTCAATGGAATGCATGACCAATTTCAAGCATTCAAGTTCAAATTGAAAATAGTTTTGAAGAAACCACTTGTTGACTCCATTCCTTGCAATTGCTGCCAAGTAAGATTGATGGTTGATTTTCATTATTTCTAGTGCATTCCAAGGATATTAGCACTTATGATTGTGCATCATGCCTTGTTTACTTTCTAAAGCCACCAAATCATGGAAGGAGTCTTGGGCAAACATGAAAAAATGTGTAAAACTACAATGGCATTTGAGAGAGTGGACAAAAAGGTGCACTTAAAATGAATGCACAATTCTAGGTTAGGGTTTGGCATGATGTGATTTGGTGAAAGAAGGACAAACAATCAATTGGTGAAAGAAAGATTGAATGAACTTTGTTGTGGGTCCAAACTAACCAATAAGTTTCTAAGGCTTGAACAAGCTCACAAAGCTTATGGCCTAGCAAGGAAACATATAACACATAAAATAAACAAACCTACCAAATTATGAAATCCTCTTAGTAGTCATAAAAAAGTTTTCATCTTCACAAGTTGCTATAGTAACCATAATTCTTTAAGCGGAATAAGCTCTATTCTTCATGTGAATTACTAAGTGAATGATGTGTATTAACACCAAGTCAAAGAAAATACTTGAAATACTTGGAAGCATATATCTATTAATAGTGAAACATGCGCATGAATAATAACATGAAGCATGACAGACCTCAACTTAATTTCAAGCAAAATGAAAGGAATTAATTGGATGCTCTACCACAAGACACCAACCACACATAAATGAAGTAAAGTGGGAAGATTAATGAACTTTTGAAATGATTAACATAAAGTGAAAAATGGGGGAAAAGCTTGTGTAATCGTGTGTGTGATTGTTGGGACTCTTAACCTCATTAACCGATAAACATGTGTCTGGATAAACAATTTGCATCTTCCACAGCAGATGCTCATACTCCTCTTCTCCAGTTTGAGAAATTTGGGTTGAATTGCCCAAGTTGCACCCTTCTTTGTTTCTCCACAATGGTGTCATTGTTTTTGTCAGGTCGACTGTAGATTTGTGATAGAAGCTTGGCTTGTTCAGTAAGTAGCCCAACCTCGTATGGAACTTTCACAGGCTTCAAGACCTCGGAATTTTCAGAAGAAGGTTCATGTTTTTCTCGAGGAAAACCAAACCCACCCACTGGATTGCACGGTGTTTGCAGTATGTTTTTGTTCTCATCTGCAGCTGGTGTGGTATTTGTTGATGATGTCACAAATTTGTTGCCAGCTTTTCCCTGTGAGTTCATGTACAGATGGGCAACCTCCACAGTTGGTGGCTCTTGGTCATCCCAATTGTGCAGCAAACAAATCTCATAACGTTTCACCTGCCATGAGAAGCAAAAAACTTAATGAAAACTGTGAATGGCAACTGACAAAACACTAACAGGTGAGTTATCGGTACCAATAGTAGTGTCTAAACCTGCTCCCCCATGGGATGGTGATGAGAACTAATATTTGTCTGGAAACAATTGCAGCAAAACAATCAAAAATTTGCTGCAATTTGCATGGCATGGCATCTGTTTCTTGTTGGTGTTCTTGGAACTCTTTGCACTGGTAAGCACCAGCTCTACTGCAGGAGTGGATCTCTACAAGAGTATGATGAGGAGCTTCAAGGGAGTTAGGAAAAAAGAGAGAGAAGAAGCAAATTGCAAATCAGTGATGCATAGTCACAAGCTGAAACACACACACACATGCACCTCATCAGACAGCTCTTGCACTTGCTTTGATAAATCCTCATTTATTTGTCGTAGCCGAGTTGTCTGCAATATATCCCTCTTCAGTGATGAGATCCAAACAAGAAGTTTGCTTCTTCATAGGGATGTAGACAGAGAAGCTGTTCCAAATAATACACTTACACCTGCAGATCTGTCAAAAGCTCCTCTCTGTTTTCTTATAGTGTTTGTAGTTGGTCTACTAACAATGCATGCATCATTTTGGAACTGTGATTGCTGTTCTGGAGGGTACTGCTGAAAACTACTTTGACAGCATAATAGGAAGCATCAGGAATCAATGCATCATACAAACTTGATTAAAGAAAACTCTCAAGCTTCCAGGAGAAGGATAATGGTTAGGTTTAGTAAATGGACCGTAAGCCTCCACCGCTTCTCCTTTTCATGGTGCTCAGTTTGCTCTGTAGCCAGCCTTGCCTTGAGTTCTTCCACTTCCTTTCGTTGTATGGTTGGCAGTCCAAGCATGGCACGTGATCGAGTATCCAAAAGCTGCCTTTCCTTCTTCAGTTTGAGCATCTGCATCACACAAAAAAGCCATCATAATGATTCCCTGTTTGCAAACAGATATAAAACAGAAGAGAAAGGAGAATGCCAAACCTGAGAGTCAGTTGCTCACTTAGATGTGAATTCCAGCACTTGAGAAACAAGACACAGAAGTTTCTTTGACAGGGCAAAGAGGAAAGTGGATCAGAAGGTGCTGCAACAGCAAAACCTTTCCAAAAACAACAAAAGATCTGAGCAAGAAACTGAAGCAGGAAAGATGGATATTATAAATTGCTCCAAGTTGCACATCCATCTCTCAAGCTTCTTCTCACAATGGACGAGAGCAAACAAGGAAGAAATACATACTTCCTCCTCTTGGTGAACCTGGAAAGCTTTCATATCCATCAATTTGTGGTTCTCCCATTCTGCTTTCTCTCGCACCAGTCTTGCCAAATTCTCCTCACTTTCCTGTTACCACACAGAGAGAGACAGAGAAACAGAGACAGAAAGATGGTACCTATCTCCTTACAGTGGACTCAGTAGATGGGGTTTTGCTTGTCTACCTCGTTCATTCTCGTTTGTTTATGTTTCCTGACTGATACACAAGAGCTTCTTCCTTCTTCTTCCTGCAGATTCCTTCTTCATCTTTAAACAAGAGAGAGAGAGAGAGAGAGAGAGAGGACTAAACTTTGCAGAAGAAGCAGCACAGCAAAACATGATTACTAAGAGCACCTCCACCGGCGCTCAGTACGTGGCCCTGTATTGTAGCCCTGGAACTGTCTAATAAATACAGTCTAATCGTATTTATTGACCGTTCCCTGTTTCTTATTGGCTAGATAGTTTGATTGCTCCAGGTGGGTTGCTATTAGTACTCTTCCACCTATTTGCAATCCCAATTTTAGTTTTATCGGTGCCAGGTGGGGTTGAAAAAAAGGAGATAACCAAAACTTGGATGTGAAAAATATTTTTGCGGGGTCACATACTCAGCACCGCTAGAGATGCTCTTACTCTTGAGCATCGATCTCTTGGGATTGGAAAATAGAGAGAGAGAGAGAGAGAGATCTCAAAACCATTACCTTGGCAAGTTTCTCCAGTCGTTTGTTTTCTCTCTTGAAACTTGTGATTTCAGCTCCCAATGCTTCTACTTTGTTGCACAGTGCATCTTCTTCATCTTCTTGTCTGTGCCGCTCTTCTTCATGTTTGTGCTCTCCTCTTCCTCCTCCTCCTTGACTTTGTTTGGCGGCTTTTGCTGCTTTTTCAGCGCTTTGATCTCCAGTACTTCCATCCTTTCCTCCTCCTCTTCCCGTGTGTTTTGCTTTGGCGGCTTTTGCCTCGCCTTCAAGGACTCCCTTCCCTCGCCGACTGCCGCCGTTGTTGTTGTTGGTTCGTGGTTTCGGGAAACCGAAGAACGACTGGACTAGCGATGATGATGACACCAAAGGCGACTCCTCTTCCTCCTCCTCCTTCTCCTCCGCCTCCGCTGCTGATGATGTAACAACCGTCGTCGTCGGCTCGTATTTCGCAGTAGCAGCATACATGGGAGGAGGAGGAGCATTGCCGTTAATATTGTCAGTCGTTGTATTCTCATGTCCACCACGTATCTGCAAAACTCCTCCTCATCCCCCCCATGTTGAATGCTTCCAGATTCTCCTGCAACTGCAGAAGTCGCCGATACCTCCAACACAGTTTGCAGATCCCATGGAGAAGAAGAAGAAGAAGAAGAAAGCAGTCGAAAAAGAACAACAAGAAGTACCTTGGAGAGGAATTCATCACACCAGTTGTTGTCATCGTCAAATTCGACGATCTCATGATGTTCTTGGAGATGGTGGAGATCCGCATTACCATCTGTCTTCTGCTTGGACTCATCATCATCAACAACAACATTAACGGACGGTGATTTCTTCTTCGACAAAGCAATCTTGTCTTGGGAGGAGGAAGAAGAGATCCTCATGGCTGCTGCTGCTGCTGCTGCTGTAGTAGTAGTATTGGCGGCCTCGTCCGTGCCTTGACGACCTCTAAGACTGGACCTTAGTCGCCGTTCCAGAACCTCAAACTCTGCGCAGATCATCATACTCGCCAAACCCACAGTTTCAAACCTGAGCTTACCTTCCATCTCAAGAGTTGCTGGAGAGAGAGAGAGAGGAGTTCTTTCTTACTTACCTTCCATCTCAAGGACCTCCAGGAGTTTATGACTCTGCTGCAAAGAAGAAGGCAGCGGCAGCTCCGTCTTGACTGGACTTTTGGGCATGCTCCGATTGTTTGCGGTCTTGATCCGAGGGCCTTCCCACTGGAGCTTGCTCCCAACCCACTTGGTTGTTGTTGTTGCTGCATTGGTGGAAGTTGTCATTCTGCAGAACTCCAGAACTTCAGAACTGTTTTTTTTTCGAAAAACACACGCGCTCTTGTGGGAAATTTTGCAAGAATGCTGACAGAATTCAAGAGCTCGGCAGAAAAACAAATGTTGGGTCCTCAGAGTGGAGAGATCAGCTGGCCAAGAATGCAAAAAACAAGCAAGCTAAAAAACGGCTATTTCCAATTGAAGAAAGACGAAGAAGAAGGAGAAGAAGCAGAAGCGAAGAGATTTGCAGCAACTCATCAGATCAGAATTGATCCTCCAGCTGCAAATAAATTGCTGCTGCTCTTCTTTACACAAACTCTACAATCCGAAACCCTGCTGCTGCTGTTGCTACTAATTGTTTACAGCTGGTGCAGGAGGAACAACAATAGTTGGGAGCTTCACCTGGAGTCTGCAACTGTGAAGAAAGAACCTTGGAAGAAAACGACCCTTCTTCTGCTTTGAAAATCTTCCAGCAATGTCAATCAACCCTTTCAATCCAACAACAATACAAACCCTATACACCTAATATCTATTTATGAATTTCACAGCTCCCAGCCTTTCACACAAAACACTCGAACACCCAACAACTGCGGCATCAACAACGCTCTACCTAAGACGAAGAAGAAGGCCTTCAGGAGGAAACAAGTGGAGGCTAACAGGAGAGAGAGACATGGTGCAGGCAAGAATGTCTATGGGAACATGGTTACAAACGATCCCAAAGGATCCCAAAAGATCCCCAAATGTCCCATGGTTTTGGGAATTCTGTGGGTTCCCTTGAATCTCTATATGGGAACGTGGTTACAAAAGATCCCAAAAGATCCCATGGTTTTGGGAATACTGTAGGTTACCTTGAATGTCTAAATGGGAACATGGTTACAAAAGATCCCCAAAGATCTCATGGTTTTGGGAATTGAGTGCAGGGTAAAACCAAAGGGGTGGGCCCCAATCTGGTAAAGCTCACCCCCCAGGGCTTTTACCCGGCATACGAACTTTTTCCCTTAAAAACACATCCTGTGATACCAGTAGGTACCCTTTGGATACCCACCAGGTCTCAAAAAAAACATAATACCCATATCCATGAGCATTATATTTTTTGAAATGTTTGCAAGTTGTGTGTGTAAGTGTCAATAGTCGTATATACGACGTGTAACTCTCATGCAAGTATAAATTAATTACACTTATAATGACTTAAATTTATATTGTTGTCATATATATATAAATATTTACAGGAGATTAGTGTAAATTATCTATCAAATACAGTTACATAGTCATGTGTAAATATTTTGGGGCATGTAAATGAAAGTGTATATATTATATATTTTTAATGATCATATCTTTTGCATATTAATTAGTTGAAGGTGCATGATTTGATGATTTTTTTTTTTGTGATGGTTCAATTGGTTGGCCTATCATTAAGAACATATAAAATTTTCCCCATTTTAAATAATAATCACATTTTTATATTGTTTTACATTCACACTATTTTATATGGTTGTGTAAAACAATATAAATATATTTATTTTTACACTTACATTTACACAAAATGTAAATAAATTTCATTATGAGATTTACACTTCCATAGAGTGTATCTTCCAAACTATGTGGTTGAATTTTATCATGTTTCGGCTTTGGGGTGAAAACTTGGTTTATAATTTGAACAATTTTCCCAACCTTTCAATTTTTTTCCCAATGCTTCAAACGCAATTCAAACCACTATATCCTTCAATCATAGGCTTTTCCCAATGCGTGTGCACATATCCTATCAACCTTATGGGTGTTCATTTCTTACGTTACACTCATAATGATGAACACTCTCAAACCCATGATATAATTTGCAACACTTTTGTCATCATTATTTAAGATGTTGTCTTCCATGTGGTACATCAACAATTACATGCATTTTCTTCAACCATGTTCAATCCTCTTGTTGACCAAGTCAAACTGATGTTATGTTCACCAAAGATGAAATTCACACCGTAACTGACATTGTCATATCCAACCCAATGCATGCAAATCTACTTCCTCAGTTGTGCACAATTCAAAGACTTGTTGCGTCCAAAGCAACTCAAGCCAAAAAATAATCTAGTACAATGGACACCCCACTAATCCATCTTTCCTTCTAGTAATTGAAATATTTGAATGTCTACACAAACCATCTGATGTGTTCTTACATGATTGTGCCAATGCTATTTGAAACTTCAAAAAATCAAAAAGTCATCCCTTCTTCACTTTGACCACTTTTCTTCATAAAAAAATTTCAATTATGTTGGAAACGATGCAAGCATCCTCCATCTTAAATCTGGTAGTAGCAATAAGCCTATCTACTTCTCGATTTCCACCTCCAAGCACAACCCCATTACCACAACCAACCTATTACAAGCGGTTGGTTGTTGAGATGGAGAGTTTTTAACATCTAGTTTGTGCTAACTTGATGTCCTTTAAATTCTCACTTGTTTTAATACTTTGTACATTTTCCGAATCTGTGATGTGTTTTACAAATAAAGTTCTGCAGGGTTTTGATGATTACACACACAAAACTGGTCTGCCCACACTTGGACAGCACCCTGCAACTATGCTAAAAGAAAGCAACCTTGTTTTTAAGTAAGCAAACACAGGTAGGTACTTGAGCTAAGAACATAAAACAAAAGTTGAACTCTTCACTCATAAAAAAAAGCTGCATAATTGTACAACAGCACAAGAAATTCTGTGAATTCACCGTAGAAAGCCAGAAGTTTCCCATTGTTAGGTGTGAAAGAAAGATGAAATATGAGTAAGAAAACCATTATGGGAAAAATTGTAATGCTAGTACTACTACACAAAGCCGGAAAGAAACAGCAAATCAACAAGGAACAGGGGAAAGGGATATGAAGATTGATTACTCCCAAGAGAAATGATACAATATGATGACATCATGAAGGGAATAAAACTAAAGAAGCAAGTAGGGGGCAGATTATTAAGGATCCTCAACCCTGCACACTGTTACCTCAAATTCAAATGCAGGAATGCCAGTGTAAACACAATAATCTCAAGAAGAAATACTTTCTATTGAACTGATCCAAGAATGTCACCGAAAATCAAACAAAGCACAAACCCAAAATCGACATTCTCTGCTTCAGTCCTTTTGCAAAAATGGAACAGAAAGTTAACCTGAAAGACGAAGTAACCAGACAGTAAGAAAAGGCAATAGAAACATCACCAGGAAATCTGCATTTTGATCATCACAGACAGTGTTATTCATCTTGGCCCAAGAGAAAACTTCCTCACATTGGCACGATAAAATCTGTGGCATAGTGAAATCCAACTCTACAGGTACATGAAGTTTCTCAGTTTATTTCCAGATCAGATTCTTCACTAAAAGCCTGCCTAACGCTCCTCATCATCAGATCAGCGGACTCCAAGAGAACAAGAGATCTATTTGATCAGGTAGCAGATATATGTTAGGGTTCCAAGTACAGGGGATGATGCAGCTGCATCCCCACTGAGCACACGCACGATGGCACTTTGTGACATAACAATTATGCTTTTGATATTCTGGGGCTAGACTAGACATATCCAGTAGCACATAACAAAGTCGGAGTGTGCAATAGCAATATGAGTGCACGGCTGAGTATAAGAGCATTCTGTAAAAGAAAGGCAGAGTATCCGAGCATTTGGTAGGAATCACACTCTGGCCGGTGCATGCGCACCAAGAGCAGGGGCATACTCCTGCGCGTTAGCCACATCTGCGTAGCTTCCCTTCAGATCTTCCTCCTCAAAGCTGTTGAAGTGATCAGCCCGCGCATTGACCGTCAACATCAAACAGATAAGCCAGAAGAGCATGGAATCCAACGCGAGGAAAGCGGCTCCTCCGAACAATCCTGTCTTGGCGGTCGGGCAAGAGCCCGTGGGATCTACTTTCCCGTTAAACTGGCGGCGGTGAAGACTTTCCAGAATCGTCGCCCACAGAAGCAAAGCTTCAGCCACGAGGAATATGACAACAGACAAGATAGTGAAGGTCAGAAGGCTTGTACTCTTGAAAAGCGCACGGACTGGAACCCTCTTACCCTGGTACGGGAACAAGATGGCCACCAGCCCCTTCAAAGCCGTGACGAAAAGAAGTACAACCGCAATACTACCAAGCCAAATCGTTGGATCCGCGGGATACACGCACGTCACTGCTGTATCTCCTCCACTTGCAGTCAATCCACTCACGCGTATCGCTGTTGGCTTCTGATTCTCAGCGCTGATTCCCAGAATGAAAGCAATAAGTCCTGAGCACGTAATCAACAGCGCAGACCACCCTACCTGTCCCAACGCCATCTCTTCTGATTATAGACGACAAACACTCTCTGAGTTGCTGCAACACAAACGAAAGCAAAAACAAAGACCACGAAATAAATCGCGCGAACCAAAAAACTGAACTCAAATTCCTCCTCTCCTCTTCTGCTCGTCCCTGTTCCGCATGCAACGGGAAGTCGAAAGCTAGAGCAAGAAGACGATCCCCGTAGTTGGTAATGGGAAGACGGCGCCACAGAAACCAGAGCAAGAAGACGACCACCATAGTTAGTAATGCGAAGTCTATCGCCGTAATTAGTAATCGGAAGACAATCGCCGTAATTAGTACTGCCAAGATGGCACCATAAAACCTACAGCAAGAAGGCGATCACCGACGGATTTTTATTTTTTTTGGTGGCGAATTTTCGCAAATTGGGCGATTTTTTTCCAGAAAATGAAGAAATTTTTTGTGATTTTAAGGGATTTTTTTCGCCATTTTTTGGAACAAAAATAATTAAATTAGCCACATCTAGACCTCGGCACTTCTTAGGTCTCCACTTGTAGCAGCCCTTTTGGCAAATTCCTACAGTTCACCTAGGACAGTCGCCATTTAATGCTAATTAATGCTGGATATCCTCACCAGTGGACTTGAGGAATTGGAAAAAAAAAAACCCTGATCACTCTAGTTAGTAATGCTAAGACAATCGCCGTAATGAGTAATTGGAGGACGATCGCCGTAATTAGTAATGCGAAGACATCACCGTGGTGGTGGAGGGGCCCCTCTAGTGTTGGGCGGGTATTTGATGTGAATAACCGCTGGTTCCCGTTCTCGAATCTTCCCGAAATAGAGAACCGCTGGCTCCGGATTTCTAGCATTTCAGAATCAGAGAACCGCGTCCCAGTTTTTAAACAAATCAGAATCAACGAACCTCCGGTTCTGTTCATTTGAAACCCGCCACGCAAAACTGGCGGTTATGAAGGCGATCTTCCCGTTTCTCTCAAGTTTTGGCCCTGGTTATCAACCAGGATCTATAATTAAGCCGTAAAGAACGGGAACCGGATCTAATAGACAGGAGGGGCCGCAAAGATAACCGCCGGGGGTCAGTTCCTGTTTCTGATTACCGCCCGGTCCCCTTTTGGGAACTTGGGGAACTCCACCCACCAATTGTTGGTGTTGGCCCTTGGGTTGAATTTTTTAGCACCTCGCTTTTAGGACACAGCCCAGCTGTTTTGGGGGCATCTTTTTTTTCATTGGCTGGTTATGAGACAAATGAACTTTAGAAGGGGGCGCGGGGGGGGGGGGCCCCTTTTTCATTTATTAGTGTTATTTTTTTTGGTGGGGGGTAAACATTGGAGTGTGTTGGTAAGGGGTACCCACAACATACCAATCTAGGTGCTTTACCACTAAACCCTCTTTCACACTAATGGGTCTAGGTTCTAATTAACTTGGTCATTATCAATGTTTGTTTGTTTATTTTTCAATTTTGTGATGCTAAAAAAAATGACTAATTTTGTCTCAAAATTTTCAAAAATTAGTCAAACTTTACATTGGGGAATTTTTTTAATTTTTTTTTCCATTTTTTTTCTCCAAACAAATTCACCGATTTGGTGAATTCAAGAAAATAAGCAACAATAGCTAGTCATTATTAGTTACACCAATTATGAAAACTTGTCAAGCTTTATTGTAACAAGTGTTTGCAACAAGGAAGGAATTAAAATAGAAGAAGTAAAGATTAATGCATGATGAGATCCTGATTTGCTTGGGAACACCACCATGATGTAGGTGAGACCCCCCAACCCAACCATGATTTGCCAATAATATATAACGTATTCAATCAACTTTGCAAGGCGTAACAAACTAGAAAGAAAATAGAAGGTAGATCTCAGCTATATATGCATAGAAATATGGCGATTTTTTAAAAAAACATTTGAATTTTTTTCTCCTATTTCTGGCCATTTAAAATTTTTGTGACAAATGTTTTCCAAAATTTTGCACAAGAAAAAAGGGCTGGTAAATCTACAAGGGGATGAGGGCCCTTGAATTTGGAAGTCAAGAGGTAGGCAACCCTCAACTTCCATTAATGTTAATTAGGCCAAAAAGGTTAATATATTTAAATTAATGGTCTTTAATGTGACTAGTACAAAAGTGCACCTTCTATAACCCTAAAGTGAACTTCACATCATTCATTATTTGATTTACTTTTTTCTTGTTCAATGATTAAAATGCCATCCATGAAAATTGCCACATTGCCAAGTTACATTCTTATGTATATAACATGTCACATCCACATTGCATCCATGTCATGTCATTATATCACATGCATGCATGCATGCATAAGTCATCCATGTCATGCCATTATATCACATGCATGCATGCATAAGTCATCCATGTCATGCCATTATATCACATGCATGCATGCATAAGGCATCCATGTCACCCCATTGCATCCATGTCATGTCATTATATCACATGCCTACATGCATGCATAAGGCATCCATGTGCATTATGATTTGTGTGCGAAATTACACATTAGCCATTTGACAATGCTAGCACTACCTACAACACGAATAGTAACCCAAAAATGGGAGGAAAACCATGAAAGATGCTAAATGGGTATGGAACAAGCATTGACACAGTTAAGGTAGTCATGGATCTCAGAAGGGCCTAGCTTGTTGCCATCATCCCACATCCAATCCTTAGTTCTGCCATTCCACCCAAGCATTAGTCCCAATTCCTTCAAAGAAGAAACATTTGACATAGAAAGAAATTGTGTACACCACACATATCAACAAACACTTGAAAACATATGTCGTCAATAGTGTTAAATCTATCAAGATATTTTGTGCTTGATGTGATGATGAATGACATTAAGCTCCAGAGCTTAATTATGGATTGAGCTTGATTATGTCTTTCATTCCAGAATATTGGTGATGGCTTGAAAATCACTGATCTCCCCATTAGCCTCCAGATTTGTATTCTCCCCAATTGGTTTCAGATGCTCCACACTTTTGTACCTCGCAGTTGACCCAGAACACCCTGCATCCCGACAAATAGTTTTGCTCAATGAATACAACAATAAAATGGCAAATTGTTGTGGAAAAGTATCATGTCACCCCGCATGGTTTTAATGAACATTCAATAGCTAGAAATTATCTACTGGGCTAGATGGCACTGCAGCAGTAACAAGTCACTTGGTTCCTTTGCCACAATTCTTGACGACAAACAACAATACCATTGTGGAAAAGTATCATGTCAGCCCGCATGGTTTTAATGAACATTCAATAGCTAGAAATTTATCTACTGGGCTAGATGGCACTGCAGCAGTAACAAGTCACTTGGTTCCTTTGCCACAATTCTTGATGACAAACAACATTACCATTATACATGCCGAGAATTTCTCCATATTTTACACTCAAGTCATTCTGAGGAAAAACTGAGTGACTACCCAATAATAAGCTTAGACATTTCACATCAGATAACATAACAACCAACCAACAAGCACAATAGCTAATGGAGGCTAATGTTGAACATTAATCAAAGAATTTAGTTTGTATCACAAGGTTAGAAGGGGACAACTCAGCCATGATTCTGGCTGGATCAAACCCAATAAAGGAGAAGACCAAAATCCTCTATAAGAACAATGTGTAAAAAAAGAAGATGTCCTCAGAGCAGCGTCTTTGTTTGTGGCTAAAAATTGCCAAATGACTACCTGGTGTTTGGACAGGCTACCTGTAGACATGGAAAAATAAAAATTTAATAAAAAATTAGCCTAAAGCTAGGACTTCTTTTTGCAAAGTAGCAGTGTTGTCTCCTTAGTCACTCTCACTGTAGCTGCTCCTGCCGCTCCCATTGTTGATCAACTTTTTGTCATCCTTGGTCCTTTCTCTCATGAATGATCGCCACCCTCTTCCCCTCTCTCATGAGCAATAGTCAAACTTACACCTCCGTTTCTACAAGTAGCCAACATTAATACATAATTATATTTATATAACCACAAATATTTATTGTTTTAGAGTATGTACATGATTGGCAATTTCCTTTTTCAAGATGTCATCACCAAGTGGAAGGGCACAAAGGCCCAATATTGCCTTGATGTTTAGTGACAAATGATTTGTTTATTGAGGCAACTGAAATTTCCTTTATCGATCCCCTTTCTGTTGGGGCATTTTCCTTTCTATACCAAGCTTTGCTCATAAAAAAATTATAGATATACATTTGTTCTTTGATTTTGTTAAAACACACTTGTCAAATGATTGCATTGGTTGTTTTTCAACTTTTAAACATATTTTGAAAGGTCATGTAGGTTTGTGGAGTGAGCTTGGAGATTTTTACTTGGTGTTTTTGAAGTTATCTTGTGTAATGTGAATGTTGGAAAGTTTGGAATCTAGATTTTGGAGTTGCACTGTGGAACGTGCACTTGTGCTTCTGGACTTATTGTGTGCAATTTTTTTTCTTTTGTTTAATATGGCTAAGGTTGCAAATTGGAATTTGGGTGGGTTTGTAGGGCAAGACGCTAAATAGACCCCCCCTTCCCCCCCCCCCCATCGAGCTTTGTTCAACGCCCTTTCTATAGAAAATCGTGTGGTTTTGTCACAAGGTTTGATTTTTTTTATTATAGGAGTTTTTTAAATAAAAAAACATTGTTTTTTCCTCAACACTTGAATCTATGCTTAGGGTTAACACCATGTTCGAATATGCTAAATTGTGGTGAAACAAAAAATAATTCAAGCAAAATTGAAATGTGAAGAACATGACATGTTCTTTTCTTGGATAAAAGAACATGTAAAACCATGTTAAGTGGTTTTATGTAAAACCATGCAAGGCCAAAAAATATGTGCAAGAAGACAAGAAAAACATGCGTACATAGCTCAATGGCAAATATTTAATAGCTCCCAATTGTGGGTGGGTGTAGGCACACTATTATTGCAAATGGGCAAAGTCTTTTGAAACTGGGGTTCAACTCCCCTAGCATTGCATGCAATTGTAGTGTGTTTGTTGTCAAATGTTTTCTCCTCTTGATTAATTCAAACAATCAAATTATGTTATGTACATTTTGTTTGATCATCAAAAGCTCACTATTGATTTAGCACGATAACCAACACATTATTGAAAAATATAAAAACAACCAATTTATTCCACTCTGGAAATTTACAAATAGCCTTATTATACACTATGTTTAACTGGGTGTAACAAATTAAACAACCTTGAAAAAAAAAAATTTAACCTTGACTCAAATGTGCAACTACACTTCCAAGTTCTGTCATTTTGTTTATTGTTCCATGGTTCATAGTCAACCTTGAATCTAATGCATTGTTTGTAAGTTCAAAATTCATGTTCCTAATTCCAATGGGAGTTGATGGTAGATCAGTCCAAAGAAAGGAAGCCCCAATGTTGTTCACCAAGGCCTTGTGCCTTACAATATGGAGCAAGCATAATAGGAAATATAATGTAGGAAGCATGTTAAGGTGCATTCCTTGCCAAGAATATTCAACAAATTGAGTCATTCTTGAGGAATGTTGCATAGGATCATAAGACATTAGGAACCCTTATTCATTAAGTAAAGGATAAGATTTATGAACAAGGGAAATGTTATTACAAGAATGGTTCATGATTATCAAAAAGCAAAAGCTCATACAGGACATAAAACTGCAAGCAAATATCAGACATTATAGTTGAAAAATTTACAATAATAAAATCTTTCGACGAGTTTTAAAAATTATAAACAAGTTCACAAAAAACTAATCACAACCATGTAATGTGATGATGCCATAACCCTCTCCATTGTGCCATATATGATTAAATAAGATTTGTTTTCTCATAACAAAAATCTAAGAAAGGTCAATGTGATTGCATATAGGAACCTTCAATGGTTATAGATGCTAAGTTGGGATGGATTAGATTTCTAACAAAAAATTTACAATTTACACATAAAATGGTAAATTTAGCTCCAAAAAACCAAACATCATTGGATTGTAGGATTACCATTTTGTTGTGAATGGGTGAGCACAATAGTAAATTGTTACATGTTTGCACCAAGATGATACCCACAAAAATCCATTGCCTACTGAAAGAATAGTTGCACTATCACCTACAAGACAAATCATTATAAAAAGTAGAATCATTTGTGCCATCAAATGAATAAGGTGTTTATTCATAAGTAGGCACAAAACAAGTATGCCAATATTGATATCATTGCAATAGTACATAAGGTCTCCAATTTTGAGTATGTATGATTCCAACCTTCCCTACAATTGGACAAATTGCAATGGGAACTTAATAAACAACAATCAAGACATGCTATTAGTGCATTAGCTTGTTGAATTGTCATAAAAAATTGAAGATTATTCTTTTCAAACCATGTTTGATGTTGGATTGATGTAATCACCACAGAGTAAACCTCATGTTATGGGTTTTTTATTACAAAATTGCACATTTAGAATGATGTTATAAATTATATAACTAAGTTTTATTACTATGAACTTTTGTTGGCTGACCTCCCCACTAAATCTCATCCTACAAGGGAAAAATAGTTTGCCCCTCTTGAATATTGGTTTTGTGAAATACTAAAAATACCATAAATGCATGCAAAAAGTGAGGGTGCCTTTGTTTTGGGAAACAGACCTGAAATCACTAACTCTATCTTGTGGAAGTTAGACACACATTTTTACATGGGGTAGACCAATTACATTAAATTAAACTAAACTTCTATGAAGAAGAAAAGAAAGGTATTCTAAAGATTAAAAACATAAGAACAATAAGATTGAGGAGGAAAGGACTAGCATGGTAGCTTCCATTACATCACCATCCAAATTAAACACTTGGTGTTTTAGAAATGTGATTAGATTTTTGGACATGTACTTTTTGACTAAAGGTCGAGGGCTTGAATGACACATGTGTTTTTTGACTAATCAATTTGACTATAAATAATTATTTGCATAACCATATAGACCATGCCCTTTTCATGATGAAAAAACTTGATGGTTTCATTGTACAAAAGAAATGATACCACCTCATCCTACATCCTTAAACAATTGTGTAATTGATTTCATTACTACAATGTAGCTCAATTTCTCCAAGCATCTCCTCTTCTTTTCTACCAATAGCACTAATTGCCATGTGCTCAAGTTTCAACAAAACCACTTGAACAATAAGAACAACAAATGTTGCCATCTTCACAAAGGAAAGTCATTACCAATCAAATGACAATAAAATGGTCCAGTGAATGATAAGTGAGCCAATGTTTCTAACAAAGAATACCCACAATAATAAATAGGAGGACATGTAACATTTTCTTGCACAATCTTCAATTAACTAAAGTAACTACGCTTCTTTCAAAAATGGTATTGAACAATAAACATGGACTAAAAACACTTATTCACAAAAAGTAAGGTCATGTTTGTCATCCCATATTAATAGTTCTACCATTGAATTCAATGTTTCCACAACAAAGACTTAAACATCAAAAAAACAAAGTTCATTTACAAGAACATTTATGCACAAATGTAGGATTTAAGGATATTACAATAGAAATTTCTAGATTTAAATTGCAGCATCAAGGCCTTGTAATATTAATTTGAATAGTTAAAGACACTTGAGCCAAGTTTGTTCAACAAAACTACAGTTGCATGTTCCATGTCCCAATAAACATCTTTTAATTCCATGTTAATTTAATTGTTGTGTATTTCAAAGAAATGTTTTACCTTATTGGCTTTCATGATCAGTCACCTTTTGAAACTAATTGTTGAAATGTTTGAGAACCAAAAAAAAAAAAAACCATGACATGCAAATTGCAAGAGAAAATTCTTGAATCATATCACTATATCATTGACTATATAAACACAAAATTTACACATAAGTTTATCTTTGAATAGGAGGGAAGGTTTTCCGGGTCTTTTAGCCTTCATAAGGATTGAAAACCCATCATCCCCGTCCCCATCTCATAATCTCCTCCAAAATTAGAACTCAAGAATCCTCTTGTTTTCTTTCCCCTACTTCATTCACAAATGAAAAATAAAACCCAACAGACTGAGCTGTGAATTTGTTAATCCAATCGGCTAATTGAATTAGATACCTACAAAATGCATCAACGACTTGTTATTTAACAAGTACCCTAAATGAATGCAGTTAAAAATAAATAGTAATGGATGGTCATTGTTCTACATTAACCATTCAACCATTACACAACCCAAGTTTTCAATTCAAGCCATGGCTATGAAAGACTGAATCCATCATTCCACATATAGGGTAATGTGAAAAGCATGGCAATTGCCTTGCATAATGAAGCTTTAAAGGACACTTCCCATTTTCAACATCTCGAATGGCACGATTACCCATTGTGTTGTATTTTCATGCACCTGTCTCCATAAGTGGCAAATAGGTAGGTATTTAGATTTAATATTTAACATATTTAAGTAGCTTGTTAGAATTCATAGTTAGGTGACTTAGGTAGTTGATCAATATAATAGTGATGGTGGATAATGGTTGATTAATATAGTAATATTGGTGGATTACCAATAATTAGAATGGTGAACCTTGAGATGTGTCCCAATGACCATTAAAATTAAATGTGTTATCCATCTATGGTCTTTCCCTTGAATTTAATCTTTTGATTAGTCTTCTTCATATCTATGCTGATGAAAGCTATTGTTTCTTTATGGTATCAAAGTGCTCTACCCATTTGTAAATCTCATTTATGATTGTTGTTTTGTTTTGTGACGTTTGATAAGGTCCTTTTGTGGTGTGATGACTACTTATGTGTTAAACTTTTGAAGAGTCATCTTGTTTCTACTACACAGTTGGGAAGACATTCCATCTATTTGTGAATCATGTTGTGAGGACTACTCATTGAATGCACTACCTTTGGAATGCAATGTTATTTATGCTTTGTGTTGAAAGATTAGAATTTGATTCAAAAGAAAATTTGAGATGGCAAAAGACCATACTAATGTTGCGACGACACAAGTTCCACTAAACATAGGTGATGATAAAAAGAACCAAGCAATGGCAATTATGTTTGTGTCAGTGAAGGATGATGTTATTTGTTACATCATTGACCAAGATGACGCAAGTCGGTGTTGGACTATGTTGCAAAACTTGTTTGAAACCAAAAACACAACAAAGGACATTATTTTTGTTAAACAAGATGCATACAATGCGCATGGAGGAAGGACATCTTTTTTAAAGGTTGTAGGAGAAGTTATGGAACCATAATGCACATCATGTTAAATGCACTACTTGCTACTTATGAAGGATTCATTTAGTCCATCATTAAACATGATGCATTGCTTTCTTTTGAATAGTTAGTGGCAAAATTGTAGCATGAGGAGTAACGAGGAAAATCTAAATTTGGGAAAAATACTGATGAAGTGTTATTCATGCAAGATGGATAGTTCACAAGCAACTCAAGTCAAGGAGTTAACTACATTGTTGGGAGATCACATGTGAATGTGGAGCTAGTACCAGTCATGGAAATAGTTCCAATTATGTTAATTTCAACCAAACACATAATGAAAAACCACGTAATTTGAATTTTCAACTATTAGATTTCTATCACAATTGTGAAACTAACAACCACTAGCAAAGAGAATGTCCACATCCAAGAAGATATGCAACAAAGAAGTTATGAAACCAACAACACAATTTGAATGTCATTGAAAAAGATCAACTTGAAAGAGCTCAAAAAGAAAACATCGGAACATCTGAAGATGTTGGGCCAAATCTTTTTGACATTACTCTGTTGATAGTGGAAGGCCATGATAAAATCAATTAGATTTTGCCAACACGCTTGATGCTAGACTATTTTCATTAAATGTGGACAAGGATCCAAGCTAGAATTTGGATTATGATGTTTCACAACACATCACTAGTGATGCTAATATCTTTAGCACTTACATTAGTAGAAATTGGCCAAAATGTAATCACTCTCTTTGCAACTACATGTGACTATTAATTATTTGTAATTACATTTGGACATTTTTGCAACTATTTCTTATGTTGGTCATATTTGCGACTACACTGCAACTAATTTGTGACTATTTTGTTGTTCATCCTTCCATGTGAACAACATTTAGTTTAGTTTTCATCCAAGAAAAATAATTTATGTCCCATTAATTGCAAATGTGACCGATTTAGTTGTAACCTTATGAGTATACAAAGGTGTATTTTGTGAATTTTAAAAAATATAGTTGGATGTATTAGGATTTATAAATGTATATTTTCAATATATATGAACAACCATATTACATGTATATTCAAGTATTATTATTAGCATAAATGGTCTTGATATTATGGTTACACTAATTAGTGTATATTTTGAGTATATTAAAATTTCATGTAAAATATTTGCTAAATATATTATGCCCATATTAAAAGTTTATCCAAACCATCTTATTATATTTCTTAAATTTATTACAAATGACATTTATGATTATTCATATTTATATTGTATACTTATATTAATTAAATGTAATTCAAAAATTCAATATTATCTTTGACTAAAATTTTAAAATAATAATATAATTACTGAAATTATTAATAAAAACCTAATATAATATAATATTATTATTAAATTCTTTTCAAATGACCAATGTACTTATTAAGAATTCATTTTTTATCTATAAAAAATTTAAAATTTAAATATAATAAATCATAATAATGTTAACAAGTGATGTAATAATATATAATAATAATTTTAAAATATCTAACCTAAACTAACTACAAATTACATTATTATTATAAGTAATCAATTATGAAGTATTATTATATATTATAATAATTACCAAGAAATATTAATATATAGTAATAAGTTTTATATTTCAAATTTATAATTAATGTTTATTAATTATTAATAAATCAATGATTATAATTAGTTACTGATATACAATTTTTATTTTCAGTTTTATTATTTTATAATAATTACTGTAGTAGTTAGAATGAAAATCTAATAAATTATTATATAAATGAAAAAAATATTTTCAAAGGAAAAATATACTTATTAAAAATATAAAATATTTATTGTAATAGTTCATAAATAGCTATAATGAGTGAAGTAATAATATGAATAATAAAATTAAAATAGTTAACCTTGGCTACCAGCTAATTACATAAATGATTGAATTCATGTTATTCTTATTATTAAATATTTACATTTATAAAAATTATTAATTATAAAAATGAAAATATAATGGGAATAATTATAATAAAATAGTTAACCTAGATTAGGTTTTAATTATATTATTATTATTTAAAAACTAGTACTCAACATTTATAATTAATAGTTATTAATTAATCATTACTGAATATTTCAGTTATTATATTAATTTATTTGGTTATGAAATAGTAATTTATTAGTTATTAATAATTAGCTAATTATTTCAATATTAGCCAATTATTAGTGAATTAAATTGGTTAATATATCATTATAGTTAATATTAATATGTATTATTAATTTTTATTTAGTTAATAAACTAAGTAACATTTAATAATAACTACTAATATAATTCATTCAGTAATCATAAAATATTGATGATTATTACTATAAATATTTAGTTAGTTGGATAGTTTATAAAGTGAATTAGTTAGTTTCATGTTTAGTTGTTAATTAATTAATTAAAAATTTTATTAATTTATTTGTTTATATTTTATTCATTAAATAATTAATAATTTTATTATTTAATTGGTTAATTTATTAGTTAGTTAGTTAGCTAACTAGTTGTCACTTACTTACTTAATTATATACTTTTCAAGATGAAAATGAACACCAAAACATATGGGATAAACTTCTTATTTGCAAGTTGTTTGCGACTAAAGATTTTTAATTACAAACATGTTTAGACACAAACAACTTGCAACTAAAAAATTTATCCCATATGTTTTGGATTTCATTCTCATCTTGAAAAGTATATAAATAAGGTGTTTTGTTTTACATTTTTGTTTTTAAAAACATGGGCATATGGGATGAATCAATAAAATTGATTTAACCCAAAATAAAATAAAAATATCCATGTACTTTCACCTAACTATCTCCTTCCCTAACTTACTTACCTAATTTTCTACTTAAATAGGTATTTGGCCTAAGTAGGTAAATAGGTAAGTAAATACTTAATTCAACCTACATACTTAAATATTGATTAAAATTTAATTTGGAAATTTTCAATTAATATGCCACATGGCAAATTTTGATTGCACCACGTGTCATAATCTAAACCATCCAAACATAAAAATTAAATGTTTTAGATTATTTCAAAATAATAATAAATATTTTTTTATTATTAAAAGTTGGGACATGTGGCAACACATAACTTGTTCCCATTGTTCACCAAAAAAATCGCATCTTACTTGCAAGCGACAATATATATATGACTAGTCAAAGGATGAAGGTGTATTTAGTTGATTTTTTTCCATCCAAAATTCATTGTTGTTTGCGACTAGTGTCAATGCGACTATTAAAATTTTAGTTGCAAATGTCACTTGTAACTAAAAATTAGTCATAGGGACCAATTGCAAAATGGCCATTTTCTACTGGTGTTACAACAAAAGCAATAATCGAACCATAATCAAATTGGTAAGAGAATATGTTCACGTGGTTGAAGGTAAGGGTACTATGACTTTGTCTCATTCCACATGTCTATAACAAATTCCTAATGTTTTTCATGTTCCTAGAGTAACTGAGAATTTGTTGTTCATAAGAGCCACCATGGACAAGGGATGTCATGTTGTGTTCAATCCAAACGATTGCTGGGTAATGACCACTCAAGAAATCGAAGAAGGTGGTGGTTGTTGGCAAATGACACAATATCAATGGACCTTACAAACTAGAAGGATTCAAACAAAAAAAGGTTGTTTTTATGGCAAATCATGTTGCATCTATCAAGTTGTGGCATAAGCATTTCAAACATTTGAGCTATCAAAGTTTGCAACTATTGTCAAATGATGGAAGAGTAAACATGATACCAAAGTTGTCAACTACATATCATGTTCATGTTTGTGGAGGATGGATGACAAGGAAGAAAACCAAATAGGAGATTCCAAAATTCAGCAACACATGGATGATAGTACAGAATGCATTCATTTGTTGCAACTTATGTGAACCATTGTCATATGCCTCCTTAAGGGGATCTCAATACTTCATAAACTTCACTGATGATGTGAGTAAAAAAACATGGGTCTATTTCATGAAAGAAAAAAATCAATCTTTCCAAAGGTTTCAAGCATATTTGTCAAGTCCCACAAATTTATTTATTTTTGGGACAATGATGAGCAATGTGTCAAACCGCCAAACTAATTAATGAGAGAAAGTTGCAGTTCTCTAAAGGAAATGCCTATCTAGTTCCTTGATCAAACCTAGTTCAATCTTGGACTATGTTCACCATGTCAAATAGTTGTGATATATGTACTTGTGTGCAATAGTTTTTTGGAATTTGGAATAGTTTAGGTGCCATATATTTAAGTTGTTCGAATGTTCACTATGTCAATTGTGTTTATGGAGGAGCTCAATGTGCTTAACACCTTGGCTTCCTCAAAATCAACCAGTTTCACATCAACATAACCTTGATCTTCTAGTTATGGGACTAATCGTGTAAAAGTTACAAGAATGTTGAAAGGTTTTATATCTAGATGGGACACTCCCTTTCCATGCATGTATTTCAAGGCCTTTGCTATCTAAAACACGGGTTAAAATCCTTAACCATTGCACCAAATTTTTTTTATGTAATAATATATGACATCATAGACATTTTAAATTTTTAACATTCTAAATAGGTTGACCTAAGCTAACCTAGATTAATTTAAACTAACTTAGTTGACTTAGTTACATGAGCTAACTTAGCTCATGTACATACAAAGGTTGACCTAATTATGTACGTATGACCCAATTCTTGACAATGTCTTAGCCTACATTTGTATGACCTAACCTACATAAATACAACCTAGCCTATGTAATTTATTATGTTGTTATTGCTACTCCTCTCATTCATCCATTTTCTCATTGTAAATTAGATAGTAATCATGTAACATGTTTTATTACTTCAAGTGTTTTCTTGCACTTGTAAAGACTTGCGCCCATATGTTTCATTTAATAGAAGGCACCTTACTTAGCATAATTGTTCTTCTACTAATTGTGGGCTATTTCAAGAAATTGAATGCCCACTTTCAATGGGCATTTCAAAAAAATGCTTCACCTATATTTTTATTTTTTGAAACGAAATAAATTGGAATTCAACATAGGTTCTTATGCTTAATAAAACCCTTAGTAATGGGCTTTATTGAAATCAAGCACATGTTCAACTACACTTCACATCAACCTTTATTCAAGTAAAACCCACAACCAAGGACTTTACCCTATTATAATGATATGTAGTTCATAATCATGACATCCTTTCTAATCATCATCATCATCTATTTTCTCAAGACCTTTTCACACATAAAGTTAGTTATTTAAAAAAGGTTATGATTATGATATAAATGAAAAAGTTAGGGTTATTTTTTATTTTAAGTTTTAAATTTGTTCAATGGTGTAGCTATTTTTATACTAGTATTTTCATTCATATATTTTAATAAAATACCCCTACAAATAAATATAGTAGATGCCATCACATTTTTATTTTTTTTAATTGGCCAATAAGTAGAATAATAAGGAAGTCTCACCATGATGGTTTTAGAAGCTACAAAATCTTTCATTTTGTTGTCTCCTATATTCTATGTGCCTTATGCATAGGTCATTCCCACATTGTTTCCTTCAACAATTTATGTGTTATTCAAATAATTTGCTCATGTGTCATCTCCTTTGATAGTTTGTTTGATCTTTGCATAACTTATTCTTTCGCCATTTCCTTCAACAACCAATGTGCTCTTCACATGTCACACTTTTATGTTGTCTCCTTTGACAAGACTTGTATTTTTGTGTCATTGTGTTGCACCATCAAAGTTGTTGTCAAAGTTTTTTTTGTTTTTGTTCTCCATTTTCTAATTATTGTGTTGTTTTGATTGTATATGTGTTCAAGTATTTTTTTCTATGTATTTTTTTCAAATCAATTCAACATTTTTATAGGTTTTTTGATGTTTGTGATTATGAAAATGTTTTTGGTATGTGTTTTTATTTTTCAATTCTTATTTTTCTTTTTCATTTTTCAAAATTTTGTATCATTTGTTTGATCTTGAAGTTTTGATTTTTATTTCTTCAGTTGCTTCAAGTCAATTCTTGATCTTTTAATGAGTTTAACATGAAGCCATTGAAATAATACATATTGATGCATTTCTTCTAAATGTAACTACAAACACATTAGTCATTATCATTGTGCTTTGAAATTGAATTGATCAAACCTTTTTGTGTTTATTTCCATTGCAATATACAAAGTATAAAACAACTTTTCATAACTTCATGACTTCTTTGATTTTGCACCAGTAATAACTATCTTGCATTAATGAATTAATATTTAACCAAGACTTGGGTGATTAGGTGAAAGTCAAATCTACAACCTAGTATTTTCACTTCTAATGATGCAATATTATGATTTGAAATGGATCAAACATTTCAAAATTAACAAAGAATTTGTTAGCCAACTAACTATGAAGTTGAGGCATCTAATGCAAAAGGACACATAATACAAATGCATAATACGAGTGTTGTATTCATGTTGCATCCTTATTTTACAAGCATGTTCATCAAGAAAAGTACCTCCATTAATGTAGCAAAATGTTTGCAATTGGCCCAAGTTTGCAATCCATTTGGTTTTGTGAGAGTTTGTGTATGCAATCAACATGTTTTTCAAGAATCAAATCAAGTGGTTAAAAGTGGAAACTTGGCAATGGTGATGGTTGAGTTCAAGGAGTTTTGTGGCCTACCATCTATCCATGGTGCTATCGCTTTATTTGATAACACTTTGGATATTTTCAATATTGAAAAGTATACTACAAATCAGCACTATTTAAATGTAAAGCCATTTTGCAATAATTTATTTTTTCAAATCTAAAGCTTATAATATGCAATTGAAAGTTGTTGATTTCATGAAAAAGTTTAGAAGTGTTTTCATATAAACGTCAATTTCAATGAATGGTGTTGGTATACTACATATTTCAACCTTGTACCAAAATGCTAACCGTGGAGATTTGTCTAGACTAAATCATGGTGCATAAAACTTAGAATTTTATTTGATTGGAGACGAAAGGTTATCTTTTGCTCCCTTGATTGATGATTCCACATCAACAAGTTGGTAATCCATACCATCATAGAAGCATTGTTCAACAAACACCATTAATTTAATGAGGAGGGAATGTTTTGGATATTGCTTTTGGCATTCTAAAGAAGAGATTTAGAGAATTAATGTTCAAAATGAACTTGCATCTTCTTTCTTTACTTAATGTAATGGTTTGTTGTTGTATTTTTTACAACATGATCCTAGATGGGAAGGACTTCGACATCAATACATTAATGATCTAAATTGAGTTGGAAAAATTTGTGAATTTTGTGCATAAAATTGGACAAGGTTAAAAAGATTTTAATGTAAATCAAATAATTGACAATGATGCTAAATTAGAATTAAAAGGTGTTGAAATTTCAAAAATAGGTCAATGAAGTATGCCTTGGAAATAGGTTGCACAAAGGACATTGATTCCTTATTGGATTTCAACTATTTAATTTTCAAGATCAAAGTTCAATGAATTACAGGTTCTAAACATATGCAATATCCATTGTTATGTTTTCATCTTCAAACATCTAATTATTCAAACTTGTTAATCTTGTTATTATCATGATGAATTCAAAGATTAGTTGGATTCACTTGATCTTGAGTTGGAGCTATGTCCTCTTCTAATGAACCTAAAGCCAAATCCATAGGTGTAGGCATAATGGATTTATCTTTGATGAAGGCATGGCACATCATAATGCTAAGTGGAAAAAACACATTCACCATTGACCTTTGTTTGTCTTGTGAATTTTTTAAATCTCTTTACATGAGAAACTTCAATTGATCATTATTAGTGCGTTCATGGATCTTGGTACAACATTCTTTCATTTCCAATTACATGAGGTTGATGCGACCCATTGCTTCCAATATGACCTTGCTAGTTTTATTTGTCACATCTATGATAGGTGAAAAAATGTTTGAACATTTGCATTTCACCCTTGTGTTCCCAAGTGTGGGGTGTTTGCACACTATGGTGACCTTATATGAACATCACAATGGTAGTTTTTCATGTATTCCCTAGATACAAGAAAATAAATAAAATAAAATTCATTGAAATAATAAAAAAGGACTCAATTATTTAAAATTATTATAATCAACCTTCCAAGAATGAAAAAATCAAATCAAAATCATGGATAACCAATAACTAATGGACTTTTGAATTTCCTCACACTTTTTGTCACACTTGTAAAACTCATGGATATGGACTTTTATTTTACAATGTGTTAATCTTATGTGTTTGAAATTTTGGGATATTGGATGAATCATATTTTAAAAACTAAATATCCATGGAATGAATGAAATGTGATTTTAATTTACTATGTTATGGCCTTTTTAAAATCTCAAAAATTGCAATTATTTTAAAAGCCCTTCTAAGCATTTAAAAAAATTATATAAAAAAAAATTCTTTTGTGGTTTTTTTTTATGTCTTATAACATCATAATTTGAAATTATGAATGGAAAAAAATGTTACTTTCAATATCATCTAAATAATTTTAAGCCAGTTTTCAACTACAAAAGGACTTTGAAAAGGGACTTTAATTCACCGAAATTGTCACACCCTAATGTGCTTTCGCTTTGTGACTAGAATTGTTGGAGGTTGTGTACAACTAGTGCATGCATTATGAACATCAAAAAGTTATCTCATGATTCAAGAAAGGGTGTTGAGGCTTTTGATTATCTATATAATTATCCAAGATCACAAAATTTACTTGTGCATGTGCATTGGTTTGTTCAATTGGAGGTTGATCATTTGGTATGTAATCATCACCAATAAAATGAACGTTGTTGTGCAAAATCTTGATCCTTTTGTGTGTCAACTTCAAATACTTATGCAATATGATTCCCATCTTTAACATGAAGAAGAACCTTAATGATGTACTTTCCTTGAAGAACTTTATTAATTTCATATTTTTTTTATAGAACTACACGGGCAAATCAAATTTATCATGCTCATTAATAATCAAATCTTAAAACAATGTGTGATGGCTGATGCATGTGTGATAATAACATTTTTTTCCTAGAGAGGTCACTCCTTATATATTTTAGGAACCACTTGAAGCAAGGATATTTTTTAATATGCTATGAAATAATGGCATATTCTTAACATATTATAAATATATTTTCAAAACATTTTCAAAATGAATTATTGGCACCTTATATACATTCAAATAAATTATAAATTTTTTTTAATAAGTTGCACCCTATATTTTTTGCATGCCATTTGTACTAAAATGGAAGTCACCTCCCCAAAAAATCTTTAAATTGTAATAAAAACTAAACTTATTCCATTTGTCTTTGCACATTTTATCATTGTGAGGAATCCTAATGTGAACTTGCTTTCAAAGGTCTTTTGATATTTTGTTCAATGTTTTACATCACAAACTTACCAAGCTTCATAGCCTCGTATAAATTTTGTGCAAAATCTAGTTTTCATAAGTTCATGCAAAAATCACACAAATTTTGTGTTATGGTCAATATGAATAATATTTGTACATATTCAATATTTTAAATATTCAAACATATGAGACATTAATTTTGAATGACATACGTGAATGTTCATGTTTAATACACAAAAATCGCATAGTTTTATCCAAAATTACATTACAATAATTGCATGATTTAATTCCTACGTATTTCACATCAAAACATCACAAGTAAAAAAGACATATAATTTATATAGAAGTAAAATGTATATTTTTCGTGCCATTTTTACACTTTGAAGCCCACTGATGTTGCATGGACATATTGTTTTACGATTTTTGTATGGATTCTATTGAAATTTTGTAATATTGTAAGTTTTTAATATATAATAACCACCATATGAGCTTTTAAATCTATTAACTCCTTTTGAAGCACATGTTCACATTTGATAAGATCCAACATTTTGTTTTACTCCCAATTCATAGTACTTTGATGAACTTTGTGACTCCCTCCTTTTGATAATGCTCCACCTTTCCTTCATGTTGCCATGGTTGCATTACCTATTGATGCATTATTTGATTTCATCACAAATTTAACCAATTGTAAAATATGATGCAAGAAATTGAACTACAACAATTAGCGAAGAATTACAAATAAATGTTATGTAATCCAACCATGAGTTGCAAGGATTGCTAGACAATCAATAAAAACTTGTAAAAAACATTACAACATTCAACAAAAAGTTATGCAATTAAATGTAAAAGTAATTTATAGTGAATGGGAGGAGGCTTTGCAAGGGATGGAGGGAAACATATTGTATGGCGGTATTTTCCTTATCTTGTTTTCGAATGATAAATTATCAATGATGGTAGTTGGAAAAAGTTTAATTTCTGAAAGATTTTTTCATTCAAGGTAATAAAACTACTAATGGATTTACCATTTTTTGTTAGTCACATTGATAATGAGCCATGTGACATGCCACATGGTAATGTAATCTATTTATCTCACAAAACATGTTTGAATTTGAACATAGGTACATAGTTCTCAAAACTCTACCTCAATAAAAATTCCTATTGTATTACAATAGAAGGTGACAATAAGGTGGGTCCTCTCCTTTCAAGTGAATCAAAAGGCTTCTATTTGTAGAATCAAGATTCTTTAGGTTGTTCTTTAGGTTGGGTAAGGAACTCAAATGGAGTTGTTTGGGGAATGGGGGGGTATTGTCCCCAACTTCTTCCCCCACATAGAGCTTCATTCCTAGAACAACCCCATTTTTAGTCCAAATCTTACACAAGAAATGTTTTACACTTTCATGAAACATTCCAAGGTTTTTCACTTTGTATTTTGAACACACCTCTTTGCGTAGAAGATTCATTCATCACTAAAGGAACCTTTCATTGAAAACATGCACACCTTCTACAATTTGAATTAAAAAACCTTTCATGTTTTATGCGCGAATAGGCCTCCTCTCATGGGCCTCCCCTAATTTTTGGGCCTACAACCTTAGGCTACTACTCTTGATGTACTGACCCTCAATTTAGGGGAGGCCCATCAGAGCAAGCCTTGCATTTATGAAATTCTTTTACTTTGATACCTGGAGGGTACCACAGTAGATTGTATTGTTGTGTACCCGGGTATCGCAGAAGGATGTCCTTTTTCGTCCTCTAGAAACGTTTTCATCCGTTTTGAAACAGATGAAAAATGAGTCGTCGATGAAACGTGGTTCAAAGCAGAAGATGAAGAAGAAAACGCGGGAACGCCACCAGACGAATCCTCCCTCGCGCACGCGGACGGACACAAGACTGCGGGAGGGATACGCGACACACAGGCGGAGAGGACAGACGAACAGACGGGAGGCGCAGATGCACATGCGCGCCTTTGTACGACCTCCCTCGCTCGACTGCGTAGCGAAATCATCAGTGGCTTGGTTAGTCTCTGTGCAGAAGGGGATGGGAAAATTCGCCTCCTCTTTAGGCTTTGTGTGTGGGGTTTTTGGGCCTCTATATTTTCGTGGACGGAAGCAAACGGTTTTGCAGGGTTTGCATTCTTTTGTCATACACTCCTTGCCATTCGAGGAGCTTAGATTGGCAGTGAATCTGTATTGTACTGGCAGCGGTTTTTCTAATAATAAAGTGCTGAATAGGTGATCTCCAATCGATTGTCTGCATTGCATTGCATTTCTCTCTTTGCCTAGGGTTTTGATACCGTCACTTTTCGCGTGCCTTCTGCGCAACTGTTGTTGCTGCGCATGTCCATGACGCTAATCGTTCTACATCAATATTCGAAGTTTCAGAGCCGGAACCCGCCATTTTGGTCTCGGGGTTTTTCTTTTCTTCTTGGCATCATTGTGAACACTTTTGCTTTGGTCATATGCACCTCAGTTAGCGGTTCTTCAGGGCGTTAACCTGGCCGTTAAGTGTTCCTTCTGTAGGAGATTAGATGTGGTTCAAGGTTTGGGGTTTCTCAATGTCTGATGTGATGATGCCTTGACAGGAAACGTGAACATTACCAATGTAGGATATTGACGAGAGATTGCAGGTGCAGGTTACTCTGGAAATTATAAATATACTCTTTAAAGAGTGAAGGAGCAAACATTGTGCCTCAGACTGCAGGATTTTTTTAACCCCTTCACTGAACTACTCCTGTTCCTGAGGCTAAGACTGACTTTGGTTGCTTTCAAAGGCCAGCAGCTTGGGTGGAATAGGTGGGGGCATTAGTCAGCAAGTTCAGCAACACAACACTTATGGAAGACCCATGGTTGTTCCTTCCTACCATCCTTCCCTCCATGTACTTTTACAAATATGGTTCAATTGTTAAGAATGAAGCAGCTGCCAGAATTGTGCCAATTGATGCTTTGAAATTATGCTGGGGTCTGTGGATGATGAAGGCAAGAATGGCTGCAGAAAGTGATATATCCACCATTTCCATAATGCACCAGGAGATTGTAAAGTCTTCTCCTTTGACCTTTCGAATTCAGGTCAAGGAGAGATTTGAGCTACTTGTTTCAATAATGCTGTACAATGTAGATCAGTTATATTACTATATTGAGTGAGCAGGGTGTATTTGGTTTCAAACAGTTCTCTAAAGGCGGCATAGAAGAAATTCAATCATTCAGAGGAAATGACTGCAAAATACTGCAGAAATCAGGACCAACAGTGGAGCTTTGCTTTTGAGGAGGATGGATCAATCCCTACGCTGTACTTCAACTTTCAGCCTATTAGTGACATTTAGAGAACGGAGAATAATGCAATGCTGGATTTCATTGGGATTGTTGGGTTGACCAATGTCTCAGGTACTGTTACTTGCAAAAGGTATTGAGACTCACAAAAACCCTCACCAGATTAAGGATGTGTCTGGCTGCAGGGTGGAACTTACAATGTAGGGCAGTTTGTGCCATAAAGCAGGCAGCAGCTACAAGATCTTTGTTGCTCTGGCCATCTGGCTATGATGGTGAGCTGGGTCAGCAAATTCAGAATATTCAGAGGTCAGCAAGTCAGTTGGAACAATATCTTTTCCACAGCTATTGTGGATCATGATATACCAGCAGTGTATCAGCTCTGGGATGGGCTTGATCAGGTGGGAAGACAGTCACTTTCACAATCAATAACTGGGGTTGTGGAACTGGCATGCATGCTGAACTCTGCAAATCAGTCTGTGCAATCAAAGGTGAAGGACTGGGCAGAACTGATCAACCTGACTGGATAAACAGTGAGAGCTACAGCTTTTTGTATGAAGCCTGATAGTTTCTGCTATACTGCCTGCCCACTTGACAATGGTGGTAAGCAGTGCAACAAGAAAGCAACCTACAATGTGATGGCATGGGGCTGTGTGACAGAAGTGTCCACTCTGTACCTGAGTGTGATGACAGGTCAGTGACTTTTCCATCCTAATTATTCAAGACATAGTCCTGTGACTTCACCCTCATGATTCACTGATTGAGGGGGCCTTTTTAACAACTAGATTTGGTAGCATGTATGGAACTGTGTTTGCTTCTATATGCACTCCATGTAACTACCAGTGGAGAATGGCAATGAGTATCTGTCCTTCATTGAAATTTGCAATGCCTCTTTGGTTTGCTGTTCAGAACTTGATCAACATTCAAGTAGATGAATTTATATGGAAGGATGAGGTACTTGGAGGTTGTAATGCGTTGAGATTGGATTGATTGACAGTTTCCAGAGAAGATATGTTCAGAACAATTTAGAGAATGTACCTCTTTGAAACCTTTGAAAGTTTCACAATGAGATATTGCTGTCAGAACCATTTTGAGATGTTCAAATTTGGGGTAACTTAAATTAAGGATTTCAATGACAGATCTTGACATTAAGAGAGAACTTATGTTAATAAGCTTGAGAACTGATCTCTTGGTTGTGAAAATAATGAATCATGTGGAGCAAGACTTTTTTAGCTGAAATCTTCTAAGCGACACCTATAACTTCAATGCAGAGGATTTGAGTTGACACAGTTGCATCTGTAGTTGTTGATCTAATGTTTCTACATTATTCTGCTGCCAAGGAATCATTTGGGCTAATGTTGATTCCACTTGCCTAAAGGTACTTGCTTGATATCAATGTGCAAGAACATACTTGTCCAACATGGGTTACAGCCTTCTAGGGGTTTTTGGCAATGAGATTTTGCAACACCCATTGGAAGTGCTGTTTATGTGGATCCAAAATGATAACCATAAGTTCACTGTATCCATACAGAAGACATTTACAAGGCACTGCCTGGAGCTGAAGGTGGAAGAAGAGATGAACAATGATGAGCACCAGGTGAAACTTCCTTTGGTTAGGGCCGTATCATATCAACTGCATTGCATAATCTCATGATAGATTTGATTGCAAATTTTAACCGTGGAGAAACTCTTCGTAGGCCAGTGGGTCCTGCAACCAATCATGGTGATACATATCCATCTGGAACACCTGGGTTTCCTGGTTCATTATATGGGATGAGTATCAGTGCAGGCATAGAATGAGTGGTAATCTTGGCTATTGCATGTGGAGGGGGTGGAAATGGTGCTGACACAGGTGGATATGGAGGGAGTGATTTTGCCACTGGTGTTGGCAGATAACTTGAGTGGGTATGTTGGGGAATGGAAATGCAAACAGCTATGGAGGAGGCAGTGGTGGTGGCGGCGGTAGAATGCAGTGCTACAAGTACGCACTCCAAGTACCAATAGACAGGAAGGTCAATTTACAAAAGAAGTCTGGTAGTGGTTATGGTGATGGCACCAGGGGTGCTTCATCAAGCAACCTCTACAAATGTGGACAAGGTGGTCAGTGTCAAGGAGGAGGTGAAGGTGGGGGATTATGGTTGGAGCAGCTCTGACGGAGTTGGAGGTGAGGGTGAGGAGGTGGTTATAGGGGCATTTACAGAGTAGGATATACTGAAGTTCCAATTGAAGGGGTCCTGTGCAACTGGCACCAGTCTTTTGTTTTGATGATGGCAGTCCCAACATATGCAATCACAAGCTGTCAGTCATGTTGTCTGCTTGTCTGCAGATTTATTTCTACAGTGAGACTTAAAAACTTATGTGTACAGCCATATTTTCAGGAAATCTCTTTCTTTGTTGAAGTGTCAACATACAAGCCACACCGTTCACATAGGTCTTAATCTGGGCTTCAGGATCTGCTGCTTGCGGGAACACTCAATCTAGCCTTTGTGGCAAATGCAGGAGTCTGGGGAGTTTTTTTTAAAAATTGCTGTGTTCCATTGGTCATTGACTCTTCTGTGCTGCAAAGGAAACTTATAATACAGGATCTTGCAAGGAAACCACAATTATACACTCCCTGTCATGGCCAGCACATTCCCCTTGCAGATTGTGTAGTAGAAGCATTGAATGGGTAAATGGATTCCTTTGCTTGCTCTTCCACATTTGGGCGTGTATGCTCACCAGTGACACCTTGAGCAAGACATTTCAAATCTTGCTCTAGAATTTTTTTGCAGGGACAATGTGTTATTCACATTGTTCATTATAGTAGAATGAGAACAAGAAGTACTTCTGTTTCTTTCAATCTTTGCAGGCTTGCTCTTAGCAATTTAGATGTCTCAGTTGGTACTGATCTTTCTGCTCAGTAATTCTTCACACAGGTATGGGTGGAATACTTGTGGCGAGGACACTTATATTTTCAGATCTTTGTATTTGTATGCCAGGGCACTAATTCTGGGGATCTATAATTGAAGTTTGGCTGCATAGGAGTCATACAACTTCTGGAGGAAAACTAGGCTGTCAGTCAGCTATGCCTGTTTTCAGTATGACTCAGTCGTGGGCATGAGGATCAAGCAACTGCAAAACACCACCTACACAACTGCGCTTGTCATGCACCCACCACCATTTTTGCATATTATCACACTCCATTACAAAATCAAATCATGAATTAATCAATAATGCTGATGTTAAACCCACTAGGATTCACTCAATGATCTCCATACCATGAGGTGTATAATGTAACTTTTAGTATGCATGTGCTGTGATGGTCTAGTGACAATAAAGAACCCAAAAGAGCAAGGTTCTTGACAAGCTGTGGGTTTCACACATCAGTGAACACTCTGCCTGGGAGATGGATATGGAATAGCTCTACAAAGACTGCTGCTACAAGAGCGCATCTTAAAAATTTGAGCACAAAGTTGTTTGTGGAATTTTGTTTGTTTGGGCTTAATGGCAAGTCTGAGTCAAAATCCTTCACTTTGAAGGGCGGGGTTGGGAGGGGTCCTTCAGTGCAAGAGTACTTGTGGGAGATGAGAGATGAGCCATGTCCATCAAGGAGGTCCCAGTGCCTGGACTCCTCACTTGCTGTGTACTCAGGTCTCTGGTTCAACTCTTGTCTCAGGTAGGCTCAAACTAGAGTTGGGCAGTTGAACTAGAGTTGGGCAGTTGTTTGTTTTTGTTAATGAATCAAAGAACCTCCAGGTTCAGGCTTTTGAGAACCGTCAGTCAAGGGTCAGCAGAACCAGTGATTTTTTTGGGCGAGTTTCCACCACTTGGTGACCCCAATTTTTTAAAAAGCAAAAAATTGGAAAGTTTCTTTTCTCTAGTGTGTAAATTCGAGAAAAAAATGCTAATTTTTTTTTTGGAAAACTAGAAAAAACTTTCAAAACCACAAAACTGAGGAGGGGGATTAAAAATAATAATTTGATTATAAAAAATAAAAAACTGAGAACCAGTTCTTTGATTTTGGAGAACTGCCAGTCAAGGGTATACATGTACCTTACCCTTACCCGCCGGTTCCATAAAGGAGAGAACCTCCCAGCGCTGGAAGTCTGGAGGAAACAGCAAACCAAGCAAAATCAAAAGACCCAGTGGCAGGCCTGGCAAGTGAACTGACACAGAATATTGCAGCAGTTCTTTGGTTGGGTGGGTATTTGTGGTGGTGGACAGCAATTGTTTAAAAAATCCTCTCCAAGGAACCAAAATCCTTCAAATTATAACTCTACTAGTGGGAACCTGTGACCTTCGGGCACTGTGAAGTCCCTCGGTTTCTTTAAACTTGGTTCATGTTTTAGTTTTTTTTAGAAATTTTTATCTTTTTTTTAAAATGTGTTTTCTGTTTTTATTATTATTTTGTATAATAAAAATAAAGTGTTTCTTTTTCACTTTTATAAAGATATTATATAAGTAAATAATAACTAATCTTAAGTTTCAACACAAGCCAAAACATCATCTTTCAAAAATCCTCATATATTAAAACAAATAGACCTATTATTATTATTACCTAGGGGCATATAAAAATCCCTTAAGCTACTATACTCTATAAAAATAGACCTATTATTATTATTATTATTATTATTATTATTGCCTTGGGGCCTATAAAAATCCCTTAAGCTACTATACTCTCTAATGGGTC
>Ga0116229_10001571_pt1 | contig 36028 bp, 33 predicted proteins | sample S1TSphgellanicum_3_FD_87313 | JGI IMG/M metagenome (GOLD analysis project Ga0116229, IMG submission 87313) | Host-associated microbial communities from peat moss isolated from Minnesota, USA - S1T2_Fc - Sphagnum magellanicum MG | ecosystem: Host-associated > Plants > Peat moss > Unclassified...
GATTAAGCCAGGTAGTTGTAGGCGCCGAGCGTGCGATTCGCCACGATGGGCGGACCGAACGTCGGAACGGCGAGCAGCGCGGATTCATCGCCACTCGGAGCGTCGGCGTCGAGGCCGGCGATCAGCGTGCGCCGTCCGGTGGACGACCGCTGCGAGGACTGCTGTTGCCCGCTCGCGTTCCCACCGAGGCCGCTGTTGGAGACGTCGACCGAGAAGCTGGTGAGCTTCAGGCCGGCTTCCGCTAGCGAACGGGTGAGTTGCGATTGACCTTGGGTCAGCGCGTTGCCGGCTTCGACCGTTTGCGCCGTGACATGGGCGCTTACGTTGCCGGTGGCGTCGACGTTGAGTTTGACCGAGACGTCGCCGAGATGTTCGGGGACGAGCGACAGACGAATCGTGGACGACGTCCCGTTCGTCTGGAGAAACGCGCCGCGTAACACTTGCTCGACGATGGCACTCGTATCGACGGGCGTCTGCGCCGCCGTACTTTGGGCCGAGGTGTTCGACGTGGACGCACTCGCTTGGTCGATCGAGAAACCGGGGACGCTCGGCACGAAGCTCGAGGCGGTCTCGGCGGTCGATGAACCGGCGACGAGCAGGCTCGCGTCGGAGGTTGCGGTTTTGCCGTGTGCGTCGAGCGTCGCCGCCGCCGTCGCCGTGCTCGCCGAAGACGAGAGCGCCGAGGTGAAGGCTTGCAAGAACGCGGTAACGCTTTGCGTTACGGTCGCGGCGGTGGACGCGGCGGCGGTACCGGCCGGAGCCGAAGCCGTGGTCGCGTTCGATAGAGCGGAGCCGAAGGATTGGCCCGCCGAGGACTCGCCCAGCAGCGCGTCGACGACGTCTTGGGCGGCCGACGCGACGGTCGCGGCGCTGGCAGCGGACGCGGTCGTGGCGGTGGCAGCCGGCGCCGTTGCCGGGATGCTGGGTGCAGCCGGAGCTGCGAGGGTCGCGCGCGTCAGAATACGGCCGAGCAGCGTGGTGCCGCCGGTCGATTGTGTCGCGACGTTTTCCGGCAGCGCGACGCTGCGTCCGTCGCCTTCCGGCGAATCGGACGAAGCCGGCGTACTGACCGGAGCGGCGAGTTTTGCGAGCGCGGCGATATCCGCACTGGCAACAGCCGAATCGGAGACGACCTGCGCGTTCTGCGCGGTTGCGAGGGGAGTGGTGGTGGTCGTCGGGGCTGGGTTCGCTTTCGCCTGATCGGCGTCCAAGTCGGTACCCACGAATCGATTCAGCTGCCCTGACTCACCGGTTGCCACCCCCGTCGCGACGTTTGCGAGATGCAAGAACGTTTGCGCGAGGGATAGCGCTTGTTGGGCCGTTGTGAGCGGCGGCCCGGTACTGGTACCCGGCGGACTGAGCGCCGAGGTGAATGCCGCTTCGAGCTGTTTCTTCGCGTCGTCACTGCTGATGCCGAGTTTCGCCGCAACCTTGGTTGCGAGCGAACTTGCGAGATCGGTGATGACACTCGAAAGACTCTGACCGGAATTCAGTTCGGCCGCGATCTGCGCTTGCAGCCTCGTCAGCAGCGACAACGTCGTCGTCGTCGCGGGCGCGGCGGGAAGAGCCGGTGCGGTCGATGGGGGAAGAGCAACGCCGTTCTTCGTCGCCGTCGCCGAAGCGATCGACGTCGCGAGCTGCGCGCTGAAGAGGTCGCCGTCCGCGGTGCTTGCGCCGAGCGCAGCCGTTTTGGACGTGACCGGTGAGGACGATTTCCCAACGGATGGGAGCAGATTGAGAAGGGCAGTTGGAGTCATTGTTCACCTCCTTTCGCGTTGGAATCGGGGCCGGGCGGATGAGCAAAAAGACGCTGCCCCCGCCGGGGCACCTACGGTGGTGTTCGGCCGGAGGCGGCCAAACATGAGGTCAGCCCTACCCTGGCGCCCGCGCCACGACGACGAACTGGATCGTCCGCAGGTCCTGATAGCCCTCCGGATCGACGCCCCGCACGCGGACTCGCCGGCCCGCGACCCGGCCGAAAAAATACTCGGGCAGCATGATGCCCAGGATGCGCCGCCGCGTGAGATCGTCGACCCGGCCGTCCGTGATCCGGCTCCAGCGTTCGATCGTGTAGCCGGACTCGGTGAAGAGCGTCCCGATCGTGGCGCGGGTGAAAAAGCGGAGATGGGTGACGTCGAGCAGGCCGCCCCCCGTATAGGTGAAGCGGCCCGCGGCGATCTCCTCGAGCAGCCACAGGTTTGCGACGTTGGGGATCGATGCCACGATCGCGGCGCCCGGCCGGACCATAGCGCGCAGCCGCCGCAAGAAGCTCCACGGATCGACCAGATGTTCGAGGACGTCGGCCAGCAGCACCGCGTCGATCTCGCGTTCGCCTTCCGCGAACAAATCGAGCGTTTCGGCGTTCACCTCGAGCACCCGATCGAGCCGCGCGCGAGCCCGCTCGGCGGCTTCGGCGTCGAGCTCGACCCCGACCGTGCGGCAGGCCGGCCAGCGCTCCTTGGCGGCAGCCGCGGTCCCGCCCGCGCCGCAGCCGACGTCGAGCAGCGCGCGCGGGGTCTGGGGAAAGAAGGTCAGGAGCTCGGCGCGCGTGTGGTCGTGATAGTCGGGCTTCTTCTTCGTGCGCTCGGCGTGAGCGATGTGCTCCATCGGGGACGCCGCCGCTAGCGGCCGGCCTTTCCGGTTCCGCCGCCGGCCGCAACGAGGCGGGCGGCGACGTTCGCAGGGAGCGCATCCATGATGTCGGCGACGCTGTCGGGGGACATCTGGGCGAAGACGCGGTTGACGTAGTCGTCGGGAAGTTTCTGGGCGATCGCGGCCGCCTTCTCGGCGTCCATCGACGACCAGTAGGCGGCCGTGCGGCGGATGTCGTCCGGGACCGCGGCGGCACCGGCGACACCGAGGTCGGCCGCAGCCGCGGTCGGCTTCGCGACCGGCGTGGGCTCCGGCGTCGCCTTCTCGGTGTTCTGTAACTGCACGACCTGCGAGCGCAGAGCCGCGATCTGAGCGTCTTTTTCTTCTTTATCCTTGCGATCGGCTTCGCGTAAGGCGGCAGCGTCGCGGAGTTTACGGTTCTGATCGGCGATCTGCTGCTGCTGGGCGGCGAACGTGAGGGGCTTCGCGGCCTGGTTGCCGGCGGCGCCCAGCAGCCCCCAGACGGGTTTGAGCGGACCCTCGAAGATCGCCCGGTGCGAGGGCGGCCAATACAGCGCACCCGCCAGCGCGAGCAGCGCGAGGACCGGAAGAACGATCTTGCCGTAGTTGCGGCGTTTGGGGCGGCGGCGCGTAACGATCATCGGGGCGAGGTCCCTTTCGCTTGCGCGCGCGAGAACGCGCGCGCGTTGAGGTCATCGAGTTCGCGCTGGTCGGCCCGGGTAACCTCGGAGTCGAACGCCTCGCGGCGGCGCGTTTTGAGCGTCTCGAGCACTTTCTTGTCCTTGGTGGCGACGACGAGGACGCCGCGGGCACGGTCTTCGTTCGAACGCGCCGCCGCAACGCGGCCGCCGGAGGCCGCGATCGCGCGGTCGAGATAATCGAGATGCGTGTACGACGCCCGCAACTCGACGGCGTCGAGTTCGTTATGGCCGGTTTGCAGCCGCGTGCGGATCGCATCGCGACGATCGACCAATTGCTGGTAGGCGGCTTCGGCTTGCATGCGCGCGCGCTGGGCCGCGGCGAACTCGCGCTTGCGCCCGTCTTCGATCCGTTCGCGATGGTCGAGCACCGGCTCGAGCGAGAACTTGAAACGGCCGGGCATCGCTTAGCCGAGCCCCGCGAGGGCTTTCTCAGCCTCCTCGAACGTCGTTCTCTCGTAGATGCCCTGGCGCAGGAAGCCGCGGATCGCGCCGATCCGCGCGATCGCGAGATCGACGCGCGGGTTCGAGCCCGCAACGTACGCGCCGATGTTGATGAGGTCTTCCGCCTCGCGATAGGTCGCGAGCAGGTCGCGGACGTTCGAGGCCGATTGCTGATGGGCGGCCGTCACGACGTCGGGCATCACGCGGCTGACCGACGCGAGGACGTCGATCGCGGGATAGTGGTTGGCCGAGGCGAGCGCCCGCGAGAGCACGATGTGGCCGTCGAGGATCGAGCGCACCGCGTCGGCGATCGGTTCGTTGAAATCATCGCCGTCGACGAGGACGGTATAGAGCGCGGTAATGGTGCCGACCGCGCTCGTCCCGGAGCGCTCGAGCAGCCGCGGCAACAGCGCGAAGACCGACGGCGTGTAGCCGCGCGTCGTCGTCGGTTCGCCGATCGCGAGGCCCACCTCGCGCTGCGCCATCGCGAAGCGCGTGACGCTGTCCATCATCAACATCACGTCGAGGCCCGCGTCGCGGAAGAACTCGGCGATGCGCGTCGCGGTCGAGGCGGCCTTGATGCGCACGAGCGCGGGCTGGTCGCTCGTCGCGACGACGACGACCGAACGTTTGAGGCCCGCCTCACCAAGGTCGCGCTCGATGAAGTCGCGCACCTCTTTGCCGCGTTCGCCGACGAGGCCGATCACGTTGACGTCGGCTTCGGTGTTGCGCGCGATCATGCCGAGAATCGTCGATTTGCCGACGCCCGAGCCCGCGAAGATCCCGACGCGCTGGCCTTTGCCGCACGTTAGGAGCCCATCGATCGCACGCACGCCGAGGCTCAACGGCTGATCGACGCGTTTGCGCGAGAGGGCACTCGGCGGTGTGTTCGTCACCTCGGCGCGCACGGCATCGGCGATCGGTCCTTTGCCGTCGAGCGGACGGCCGAGGCCGTCGACGACGCGACCCAAGAGGCCGTTGCCGATCGGAATCTGAAGCGGCTTGCCGAGCGAAACGACTTCGCTGCCGGCGCCGATCCCGCCGATCTCGCCGAGCGGCATGAGCAGGACGCTCGAATCGCGGAAACCGACCGCTTCGGCGAGCACCGGTTCGGCCGAGCGGCGGAACATGATATGCGCCGTCTCGCCGATTGCCATCGCCGGACCGTTCGATTCGATCACGACGCCGATCACTTGGCGGACTTTGCCGTTCTGACGGATCAGATCGTGACTGCGGACTTCCTCCAGATACCGTTCGGCGCTGAAGGCGTGCCGGTCGAGTTGTGCGGTCACCGGCTAGCCGGCGGCGGCGGCGCTGAACGACCGGTCGAGGACGTCTTCCTCGATATGCAGCACCTTTTTGACTTCGGCAAGCTGCGTTTGCACGCGCGCGTCGACGCTGCCGGCGTCCGTTTCGACGACGACGCCGCCGCGATCGACGCGCTGATCTTCGATGATGCGCACGTTCTTGACGTCGCCCATCGCGAGCACGTCTTCACGGTGCTCGCGCATCCGTTCGAGGTCGGCGGGATTGACGCGCACGGTGACGGAGTCGCGCTCGATCAGGCGCGAGATCGCGACCTTCGCCATCTCGACGACGACGTTGCGGTCGAGCGCGATCTGCTGGTGCAAGACGCGCTCGGCGATCCCCATCGCGAGCTTGACGAGTTCGGGTTCGGCGGATTCGATGATCTTGTGCCGCTCGGCGCGCGCCATCTCGATGAGGTTGCGCATCGTCGCGAGCAACTCGCTCATCTCGCGCTCGGCCGCCTGCGTCCCCGCAGCGTGGCCCGCTTCATGCGCGGCGCGGCGCGCGTTCTCGGCGATCTGCTCGGCCCGCGCGGCCGCGTCGTCGATCATCGCCCGGGCACGTGCGTGCGCGTCGCTCAGCAGCGCTTCAGCATCGCGTTGCGCGCCGTCGATGATCGCCTCGGCTTCGGATTGGAGCGCGTCGAAATCGATCTGCGGTGTTGGGGGCGCGGGGGCCGGCGCCCCAAACCCTCCCCCGCTGCCCGGCGTCTCGCGGGCGTAGGCATTGAACCCGTAGTCGTCCTCGTACGTGGCCTCGGGGATCCCGTGCACGACAGTGCGCTCGACTTCGGGGACGGCGACGGTGTATCGCGCCTCGGTCGAGCGCGCCCCTTTGACAACTTTGCCCACCGCTTAGACCAGACGTTCGTCTTTGCCCGACCGGGCAATGACGATCGCTCCGTTTTCTTCGAGCGTCCGAATCACGTCCACGATCGACTGCTGCGCTTTGCCGACTTCCGACATGCGCTTGGGACCGAGAATCGCGATTTCGTCCTTGAGCGTCGCCGCGGCGCGCGACGACATGTTCTTATAGACGCGCGCCAGCAACTCGTCGTTGGCGGTCTTGAGCGCGAGCGCCAGATCCTTGCCGTCGACTTCTTTGAGGACGCGCTGGATCGCGCGGTCGTCGAGATTGATGATGTCTTCGAAGACGAAGAGCAGGTTCTTGACTTCTTCGGCGACGGCCGGGTCGCGTTTGGAGAGGCCGTCGAGGATGTTCTTCTCCGTCTCGCGATCGACGAAGCCCATGACTTGCGCGAGCGCCTGCACGCCGCCGGCCTTGGTGAAGTCGGCGCCGCTGACGAGCAGCCGGCGGCCGAGCAATTCATCGAGTTGTTCCAAAATCTCGGGCGCCGTCTTCTGCAAGATCGCGATGCGCATGGCGACTTCGGCTTGCAGATCGGGTTCGAGGGCCGAGAGCACCGCGCCGGCTTGCTCGACGTTCATGTAGACGAGGATCAGCGCGATCGTCTGGGGGTGCTCTTCTTTGATGAACTCGAGCAGCTGCGCGGGCTCGGTCTTCTTGACGAGTTCGAGCGGGTTGCCGTGCTTGAGCGCGGCGAAGAGCCGGTTCGTCATGTCGTCGGCTTGGCCGGCGCCGAACGAACGCTCGAGGATCTCCTTCGCGTACTCGATGCCGCCCTCGTTGATGTACTTGAGGGCGATCGCGCGCTGGTAGGCTTCCTGGATGACGGCGTCGCGCTTCTCGAGCGAGACCGTCGAAATCTTGGCGATCTCGAGCACGATCTGCTCGACTTCGTCTTGGCGTAAGAACTTGAAGATCGTCGAGCTGTTCTCGAGCCCGAGGGTGATCATCAGGATGGCGGCCTTTTCGGGGCCGGCCATCTCGATGTGGCCGAGGTGCTCGAAGTGCAGCATCGGCGGGGCGCCGGTGTTATCCAGCGCGCCTAAGGTCACGATCGGGCCGTCGCTAATTGCCATGAGGCTAGCGCATCTCCAAGGTGGTCGAGGGAACCCGCATCACTCTGCCAGCCACAGTTTCACCAGTTTAGCAATATTGTCGGGGTTTTCTTGTGCGACCGTCGTCACGTATTCGATCATCTGCTCGCGGGTGAGGTCTGCGGCCGAGCGGATCGGAGCGGCAAGGCCGCCCGCGCCCTCGAGCATCGGATGCTCTTCGAACGAGGGCAGCTCCTCGGCCAGCGACGAGTCGAACGACGGCATGTCCATGCCCGGCGCGAAGTCGCCGCCGGCGGCGCCGCGGCGCCGTGCGTAGACCAGGGCACCGATCCCGGCCAGGGCCAGGACGCCCAGGACCGCGATGAGCGCGGCGACCGGGATGCCGAGGACGGTCGCGACGCGCGCCGACGTCGCTTCAGGCAGCGGCGCGAACGGGATCGCTTCGACCGAAATCTGATCGCCGCGCGCGGGATCGATCCCGGCGGCCGCGGCGACGACGTTGCGGATCTTCGCGACGTCGGCCGGATTGACGGTATAGACGGGTGCAGTGGCCGCGCCGTTGGCGGCGACGGTGCCCGCGACGGCCGGAACGTTGACGAGCACCGCGACGCTCGTCCGGGTAACTTTCCCCGGCGCATCGATATGCTTCGAATTCTGTTCGGTGATCTCGTAGTTCACCGTGGTCTTCGATTTATTGAGCCGGCCGTTGGCGTTCTGCTGCTGCGTGCCCTGATACGTCGGCACCGTATTGGTCGTCGTACCCGGCACCCCCGAGGGGAGTGCGCGGCCCGGCACGTTGCCGGAGTACGCTTCTTTTTCCGTCTGCTGCGAGCGGATCGTGCCTTGCGGCGCGTACGACTTCGTCTCGGTGTCGGTCGCATCGAAGTTCATGTCGGTCGCGACGCGCACGGCCGAGCGATGCGGACCGAGCGCCGAGTCGAGCATCCCCTGGATGTTCTCTTGCAGGTTCGACTCGTAGCGCTGCTTCGCAAGCAATTGATCTTGCGTCAGCTTCAGCGCGCTCGCGGCGCCGCCGTCGGCGGTCGTGCCGTCCGGCGTGGTCGCCGCGGGGATCAGGACGTTGCCGTCTTGGTTGACGATCGTGACGTTCTCGGGCTTGAGGCCGTCGACCGCGCCCGAGACCAGCTGCGTGATCCCGCGAACTTCGCTCGAGGAAAGCTCCATGCCGGGCTTCGTCTTGATCGCGACGGAGGCCGTCGTGGGCTGCTGGGCCGTGGAGTACAGCGTCGAATCGGGCGTCGCGAGGTGAACGCGCGCCGACTCAACCGGCGTCAGCCCGGCGATCGTGCGCTGCAATTCGCCCTCGGTCGCGCGCTGTTTGTCGATCTTCTCTTGGAAGTCGGTCATCCCGAGGTTCGTCTTATCGAAGAGCTCCCAGCCGGAGCCGCCGCCCTTGACGACCCCGTCGCCCGCGAGCGAGACGCGTTCTTCGTAGACCTGGTCCTGCGGGACCAAAATCGTCGCACCGCCGTCGGAGAGGCGATACGGAATCTTATCGTCTTTGAGTTTCGAGACGACCGAGCTGGCATCGTCGGCCGAAAGGTTCGAGAAGAGCACGGCGTACTCGGGGCCGCGGAAACGCGCGGCCGTAAAGAAGCCGATCGCAAGGACAGCGATGAGCGCGAAACCGCCAATCAGTAAACGATTGGTTTGATTCTGCGCGCTCCAGAGGTCCCGCAACCGCTGCGTGACCTGGGATAGCGACGCCGTCAGACGATCCAAATGCCACCTTTACGGGTCTCGAAACAACGAGCCTCGCGTGCTAGCCGACCGTGGCCTGGGAACGGCCGAACGTCCATGTCCGACTCTCCTATCCTATCGGCGCGAGGTTGTCGCATATTTACGTTTTGGAATGTTAAGGTCAGTTCACGGCCGGAAACGGGGTTGCGAACGCCGAGCGCTCGGGCCCGACGGATAGTAACCCAAGTTGCACACCGACCAGGCGACTAACCTCTTCGATATAGTGGCGGGCATTGCCCGGTAACTTCGAAATTTCCCGTACCTCGCGAATCGATTCGCTCCAGCCTTCATACCAGGTGACCTCCGGCGTAATCCCGCTCTCGTTGAAAGCTTCCATCCCCGCCAGCGTTCCGTCGGGCCGGCGGTAGGCCGTGACCACCCCGACCCGATCGAAGCCGGTCAGGATATCGAGCTTCGTCAGAATCAAATGCGAGAGGCCGTTGACGTCGGCTGCGTAGCGGGCGGCGACCGCGTCGAACCAGCCGCAGCGGCGCGCCCGGCCGGTGTTCACGCCGAACTCGTGGCCGAGCTCCTGGATGCGCGCCCCCGTCTCGTCATGGAGCTCCGAGGGGAACGGCCCCGCGCCGACCCGCGTGCAATAGGCTTTCGCGATCCCGACGACGTTGCCGACCGCGCGCGGGCCGACGCCCAGGCCCGTGCAGGCGCCGCCGGCGACCGTTGCCGAGCTCGTGACGTAGGGATAGCTGCCATAGATCACATCGAGCATGGTGCCCTGGGCACCCTCGGCGAGGATCCGTTTCCCGGCGCGCATCGCATCGTGCAGGTACGCGACGCCGTCGACGACGTGCGGGCGGATGCGCCCGGCGAGCTCGAGCGTACGCGCGATGACGTCTTCCTCGCGTGGGACGTCGTCGGCCGCCGCGAGCAGCGGCGCGCGCGCGAGCAGCGCCGCGCGGATCTTCTGCGCGACGGCCTCGGGCCGGGCGAGGTCGCCGAAGCTGACGCCCATTCGCGCGACCCGGTCGACGTAGGCCGGACCGATCCCGCGCCCGGTCGTGCCGATCGCCCCGCCGCCGCGCTGCTTCTCGCCCAGCCGGTCGAGCGTCACGTGATACGGGAAGACGATCTGGGCGCGATCGGAGATCGCGACGCGGCCGAGATCGACGCCGGCGCTTGCGAGCCGGTCGAACTCCGTGACCAGCGACTCCAAACTGATGACGGTTCCGCCGCCGATGAAGAGCTGCGCGTGCGGGACGAGGGCACCAGAGGGCACGATCCGCAGCGCGATCTTCGTATCGCCGACCTCGATCGAGTGGCCGGCATTGTCGCCGCCGCCGAAGCGCGCCACGATGTCGTAATCGCGCGCCAGCAGATCGACGACGCGGCCCTTGCCCTCATCGCCCCATTGGATCCCGACGACGATATCGAGCGGGCGGCCGGGGTGGCCCGGAAAGAGATGCATGCGGCGCTCGCTATTCGCCGCGGAAATCGAGATCGCTGGTGCTGCCGACCGGCAGCGGTGAGGCGCCGCCGAACGCCGTCATCACGTACTCGCTGAAAAGGGCGTTCGGCCAGCCGAAGTCGACGCGCGAGAATTTCGTCGGATCGTTCGGGTTGAACGATTCGTGCAGCAGATGGTCGCCGGGATCGCTGGCGAGCAACTGCTGCAGCACATCGGTCTTCTCGGATGCGGAATCGGCGGTCATCCCTTCCATGATCAGCGCCAGCGGCCAGACGAACCCGTCGCTCGTGTGGGGGCTGCCGATCCCGCGCGCGAATTTTCCCGTGTAGTACGTCGGGTTGTCTTTCGAGAGCAAGAACTTGCGCGTGTTCTTGTAGACGTAGTCCGACGTTTTCGTGTAGCCGATGTACGGCGCGGAGAGCAGGCTCGGGATGTTGGCGTCGTCCATGAGCGTCGAATGGCCGAGGCCGTCGACTTCGTAGGCGTAGATGTAGCCGTAGTTCGGCGTGAAGACTTCACCGTAGGTCTGGATCCCGGTTTGGACCTCATCGCGCAGCGAGGCAGCACGCTGGGCCTTGATGAGGTTGTGATAGACGTCGCGCTCGATCTCGGCGAGTTCGCCGAGCGCGACGACCGCCATCATCTCCGATGGGATCAGGAAGTTGTACTGGCACGCGTCGTCCGAGGGGCGGAAGCCCGACCAGATCATCCCCGTATACGCGACGGGATTGCCACGGCCGCCCTGCGGCATCTCTTTCTCGGTGTATTTGGAATTGCGCGGATGATCTTGCTCGCGCTCGAGCGTCTCGAGGTCTTTATCGAGACCCAGCGAGAGATCGCCCGTGAAGATGGAACGATCGCCGGTGACTTTCCAGTACGTCCACGCAAGCGTAATCGGATACGCGAGCGAATCGAGCTCGTACTTCTCTTCCCACACGCGGTAATCGAGCGTGAACGCGTTTGCGTAGGGATCGATCTGCAGGTACTTGCCCATGCGCGCGATCATGCCGCGTAAAAGCGTCTGCACTTGCGGATCGGTTTTTGCGAAGAACAGATACGGTCGGACCTGCGCGCTCGCATCGCGCAGCCATTCGGCGGGGATGTCGCCGGTCTTGATGTAGGCGGTGCCGTCGGGGGCGATCGTGACTTGGCGGCTCGTGTTGAGGAGCGCGGCGCGATACATCGCCTGCAGCGCGGGATTGGGATTCGTGTAGTCGGCCGACGCCTTTGCAATCGACTCGAGTTCGACCGCAGAGAGGGGCGCGGGCGGCGCGAGGATGCCCAGCGCAAGGGCGAGCGCGGCGGCCAGAACGGCCACGCGTCGCGAGAGAAATCCCATCGCGTCGACCCTTTTACCCCGCTGCGAAGCCTTCCTCGCCGCAGCCCAAAAACGGTACACCGGCCCGCCGGCGCAACGTGCAGTACATGCGTGCTGGGTTAGGCCACTGTGGCAACCGGCGAAGGATGCCGATATGGTGAATATGACGCTACTAGAAGACGTATGCTTCGGCTTTTCCGCTCGCCTTCGTCGTGCCGCGGGCGCGATGTTCATCGGCATCGCGCTGCTGGCCGGACTCGGTCGCGAAAGCGACGCGGCGGCTCCGGCCCCCGCCGCGAAATTGCAGTCGTCCGATATCGCCTATATGGATACGCCGTTCGCGCTCGACTATTTCAACTGGCGGATCAAAACGATCACCTGGATGCCCGACAGCGCGCCGCTCATGCAGAAGTTCAACATCGGGTCGAACACGGGTCTCGGCAGCCTCGTTCTCGTCGTCGCGATCAAGAACAACTCTTCGACGGAAGAGGAAACCCCCGAGCCGCGCATCAACGCGATCTTCAAAGACGGGTCGAGTAACGACACCAGTCAAGGTTCGACGGCGTATGGCTCAAACGGCCAAGAAACGCACCAATCCTATCCACCCGGCGCGGGCGGCACGGCCACGATCGTCGTTCCGAACGTGCAACAGCCGACGCACGACAATCCGATCACGAAACTCGTGTTTTATCAGTCGTTCGCGGGACTCAAGCCGGCGTTGATCCGCCTGCTTTCGCCTCCCGTCACCGTGATGGCCGCGCCGGCTCCGGACCCGACCTAAGACGACCGGCACGCAAGCGACGCGCGGCTCACGACGACGCGTCCGCTGCCAAGTCGACCTCACCGCCGCCCGCAAACGCGGCCCGTTCCCGCAACGTGCGATAGATGAGCGACGTCGGGAAGCCGAGCCGTTCGAGCGCACGGGCCGCAGACGGATAACTGAGCTGCGGTTTCGTGCGCGCGAGCTTTTCGTACGCGAGCACGATCCGCTCGGTCTGATCGCGCGGCGCTTGCGCGACGCGTTCGCGGGCCGCCTCGCGATCGATGCCCCGCTTGACCAGCTCGGCGACGAGCCGCGCATCGCCGACCGCCTTGCGCGCGCCTTCGATGTAGAGCGTCGCAAAGAGATCGTCGTCGACGAAGCCGTCGCGTTTGCACGATGCGACGGCCGCCGCCGTCGCTTCATCGTCGTAGCCCTTTGCCGCGAGCTTCTTCCAGAGTTGGGCTTCGGTGAGGCGGCGCTGCGCGAGCATGCGCAGCGCCGCCGCCCGGGCGTTAGTCGGAATCGTCTCCACCCGCGACGGCCGCGCCGACGGGTTTGGCGTGACCGTTAGTCGAGACGGCCGCCGTCAGGGCTTCGCGGATCTTCGCTTCGATCTCGCCGGCCATATCGGTGTGTTCTTCGAGGAACGCCTTGGCATTTTCGCGGCCTTGACCGATGCGCGTCTCGCCATAGGTCCACCACGAGCCGCTCTTCCCGACGATGTTGCGTTCGAGCGCGATGTCGAGGATCGAGCCCATCTTCGAGATGCCGCGGCCGTAGGTGATGTCGAACTCGGCCTGCCGGAACGGCGGTGCGACCTTGTTCTTCACGACCTTGACGCGCGTACGTGAGCCGACCACGTCGGTGCCGACCTTGATCTGTTCGAGTTTGCGCACGTCGAGGCGAATCGAGGCGTAGAACTTGAGCGCGCGGCCGCCCGAGGTCGTCTCGGGGCTGCCGAACATCACGCCGACCTTCTCACGCAGCTGATTGATGAAGATCATCACGCACTTCGAGCGCGAGATCGCCGAGGTCAGTTTGCGCAGCGCCTGCGACATCAAGCGCGCTTGCAGACCGACGTGCGTATCACCCATATCGCCTTCGAGCTCGGCTTTGGTGACGAGCGCGGCGACCGAGTCGAGCACGACGACGTCGACCGCGTTCGAGCGGATCAGCATCTCGGCGATGTCCAGCGCCTGTTCGCCGGCGTCCGGCTGCGAGACGAGCAGATTATCGAGGTCGACGCCCAGGCCTTGGGCGTAGGTCGGGTCGAGCGCGTGCTCGACATCGATGAAGGCGGCCGTGCCGCCGAGCCGCTGGGCTTCGGCGATCGCATGCAGCGCGAGCGTCGTTTTGCCGCTCGATTCCGGACCGTAGATTTCGATGATGCGGCCGCGGGGGAACCCGCCGACGCCCAGGGCGAGGTCGAGGGCGATCGACCCCGACGGGATGACCTCGAAGGCCATCTTCTCGTGGAACTCGCCCATCTTCATGATGGAGCCCTTGCCGAACTGACGCTCGATCTGCGTCAGGGCATTTGCGAGGGCGACTTGCTTCTCGTCGGCCATGATTCTCCGTTAGTGGGTGATGCGGTCTGCGTAGCCGGAGGGCCGGTACGCATTCCCACGGTACCGCGCTTGTGTGCCATCTGACTGTCACTCTCACGGAAATCGGGACCGATTTCGGCGAGATTCTTGCCGGAAAGCACTTCAGGGGCGCGTCATTGATTCACGACGTTCGCATCGTTCGGCAATCGAACCTCTGTTCGATTTATGGCGAGGCACGGTTACGCGGCGCTCGGTCTGGGACCGGCTTCTTCGATGAGTTTGCTGGGGAGCAAAAAGAAGCCGGCGATTGGCGCCGGCTTCTTTCTTCGCGGGGATGGGGGCTAGTGGCCCATGTGGTGTTGTTGCTGCTGGTGGGCCATCGGGTCGCGGGAGTCGCGATGCATGTTGGGGTGGCGTTGGTAATACGCGTTGGACGTGCTGTTGCTCACGTAGACGTGGCGGCCGCTCTTGACGTAGTAATACTGGTGCTTGTTCGAATCGTAGACCAGGGCGCCGGCGATCGCACCAAGGCCGGCGACGATCGCGGCAGTGGTCGCGGTATCCGCTTGCGCGGGCACGGCGGTTGCGCCGAGGCCGATCGATGAGATGACGGCGGCGGCGGCTAAGCCGAGGATCGAATGAGATGAGGGCTTGTTCATATTGTCTTCCTTCCACAATAAATGATGAATCAATCAGGCGATTGGCGATCGTCGAGATCGCGGAGAGACAACGCATGCCGCCGCTCGCAAATGCTTATACGTTGCTGTGTACGGTTCCGTACGACGCGCGCGTACGGGATGACACTCGTTCCGTGCGTGCGGCGCGGCTAGGCGGCTGACTCGAAGAGCGCTTTCGTGAATTCGGCGGGATTGAAGGGGGCGAGGGCGTCGGCACCTTCGCCGAGGCCGATGTATTTGATCGGGACGGTGAGCTGATCGACGATGCCGACGAGGACGCCGCCCTTTGCGGTCGAGTCCAGCTTCGTCACGATGATGCCCGTGAGCTGCGTGGCTTCGTTGAAGAGACGCGCTTGCGAGAGCGCGTTTTGGCCGGTCGTGCCGTCGACGACGAGCAGCGTCTCGGCGGGCGGTGCGCCCATCTCGCGTTCGATCACGCGGCGCATCTTCTTCAACTCTTCCATCAAGTTGTTCTTGGTTTGCAGACGCCCCGCGGTATCGACGAGCACGACGTCGACACCACGCGCTTTGGCGGCTTGCATGCCCTCGAAAACGACGGAACTGGGATCGGAGCCCTCGGTGCCGCGCACGAGTTCCGCGCCCGCGCGCTCCGCCCAAACGCCGAGTTGTTCCGCTGCCGCTGCACGGAACGTATCGGCCGCGACGACGAGCACGCGCTTGCGCTTCGCGCGCAGCGCCGTTGCGAGCTTCCCGATCGTCGTCGTCTTTCCACTGCCGTTCACGCCGACGACGAGCACGACGGCCGGCGAGCGGTCGAGCGCGAGTTCCGCGCTTGGCAGCGTGAGGAAGTTCTGCACGTCGCGCTTAAATCGCGCGATCACTTGATCGCTGGTCTGATAGCGATCCTGCTTCGCCACCTGACGCAATGCGGTGACGATCTTCTCCGTCGTCGGAACGCCGAAATCCGCCGAGATCAAGATCTCTTCAAGGTCGTCCCACAGCGATTCGTCGACGGGACGACGTGCGAGCGCCATCGTTTCGAGGCCGAAGAGCGAATCGCGCGACCGGGTGAGACTTTCCTTGAGACGTGCAAACCAACTCACCCGGTCGCGCTTCGCGCGAGCGCTTGGGAACTCCGGCGCTACGACGCCTGCTAACGCGCGATCGCGGGTTCGGGCTCCAGCGCGTCGCTCGTTTCCATCACGAGCGGCGTGTAGTTGCGCGAGACGACGTAATCGGGCCGCGGCTCGGGCGGCGGGATCGGCTTGTTCGCAACCGGATTGTACGCCATGTACACATGCCAGCGATCGTCGGCGGCGAGATTGTGTCCGGACGCGTGCAGCAGATTGCAGTGGAACATCACGGCCGTGCCCGGCGGTCCGACGATCGGCACCGGCGCCGGCGAGTCGCGCAGGATACGGCGCATGTCTTCCTTTTCAACCGCCCACTGCGGATACGAGGTCGTCGTCGTATCGCGCTGCGCGGGCTGGACGCCCCGCTTGTGCGAGCCGGGGATGAAATACAGAGCGCCGCCAAGTTCCGTCGCAGCGTCGAGCATCACGAGAAACGTCGTCATGTTGGGCGTCGGCACGCCGTCGTGTTGCCAGTAGCCGTAGTCTTGATGCCACAACCACACCGTGCCGTCGATCGCGGTCTTGATGTTGCACTTGCTGTGGTAGATGTAGAGCGACTCGTCGCCCAGCACTTGCTGCGCGGGTGCGAGCAGGCGCGGCGTTTGCGCGAGACGCCGAAAGACGGGCGAGGCCGTCGGGCCGTCGGTTTCGTGGGTTCGATACACGGTGCGCATCGCTCCGGTGCGCTCGCGGATCACGGCATCGGAATCGGCCGCGCCGACGCGGGCGAGTTCCGCCTTGAGCAGCGCGATCTCGCTTGGCGAGAAGAGGGAATCGAAGCGGAGGAACCCGTCGCGGTCGTACTGCGCGAGCTGATCGCTGGAGAGACGCATGGTGAACTCCTTCGTACGCCGGTAGCGCGCTACCGAGCCGGACGTGCGGCTTCCGCATCGACGGCGTACACGAAGGCGAGCACTTCGGCGACGACGGCATAGAGTTCCCGCGGAATCACCGAACCGATCTCGAGCCGAGCGAGCGCTTCGACGAGCCCCGGATCCTGATGCAGCGGAACGTTGTTGGCGCGTGCGATACGCACGATCTCCTCAGCGATCAGCCCACGGCCGGTTGCGACGATCTCGGGCGGTTCGTGTTTGGCCGGATCGTAGTTGAGCGCCGCGGCCGTCGGACGATCCGACACCTTGCGGCGACTATCGTAGAATCGATTCGCGTTCATGGGGTCTCATGACCGTTCATGCGGAGCGGTCGATCAGCGCGTTCGGATCGGACGGTGCGGACGGTGCGGTCGATGTCACGGTCGAGACGACGCTCGCGGTTCCCGGCGCGGCAACGCTCGACTGCGCTTTCGCCACGGTATAGCGTAGCGCGCGCAGTCGGTCGGTGAGCCGGTCGAGCTGTTTTGCGAAGAACATCGCCGCGAGCGTTGCTTCCGTCTTGATGTCGAGCGTCACCGTGCGGCCGACGGTCACGAGATCGATCGCCACGACGCCCAGCGACGCCGTTTCGAGGATGAACGCGATGTGGAAGTTATCGCCGTCGAGCGGCGTGCCGCCGGGCTCGGGCGCTTCGCGGTCGATCCGAATCTGGGCGTTCGCCGTGCCGTTCGGCAGCGCGATCGGCAGATTGACGTTGACCGATTGCGCCGTTTGCGAATTGAGCGTCTGCATCTGCATCGCGGTCAGCGCGGTCAGCGTCTCGCTCACTGCGCTAGCTAACGCCGCCGTCACGTTGGGCGGCGGTGCCTGCGCGAGCGAGAGGAGTTGCGCCTTGAGATCGTATTGCAGCGCGGCGGAGCTCGCGGCGCTTTGCGCGAGTTGCGTGGTCGGCACGGTTGCGTTCTGCGCGGCTTCTTGCGCGCCGGCGTTCGCGGCGATCGTTTCGGGGGCGACCGCGGCTTGCGCGTCGGCCGCGTCTTGCGTCGCCGTCAAGAGCGCGTTCAATTTGGGTTCGTTCCCCTCGAGCGCGTGATCGACGTAACTCGCGATCTGCGTTGCGAGCGTCGGCGAGCGCGGATCGAGCCGTCCGATGAACGCCGCGATTGTGCGCAGCGTAGCGACACGCGGATCGCTCGTCGAAGCGGGCAATGCGCGCTCGAGCGTCGCGATTGCCGTTGCGAGGCGTTGCGGTTGTTCGAGCGCGAGTTTTGCGGAGGCAACATTGGTCGGCGTGACCGGCAAACGTAAGGACCGCAGCAGCGCAACCGGTTCCGCGTAGACCGCTAGCCCGCGCGCGGGCGCTGGAGCGGCCGCCGCAGGCGGCGCGGCAGTTGCAGCAGCTTGCGCGTTTGCGGGCGGCGGCGCCGGTGCAGCGGTGGACGGCGACGCGGCGACCGGTGCGGGCGCGGCATCCGCCGCAGCCTCGGACGCGGCCGGAAGGACCTCGGGTTCGAGCGGCCCGATCGTCGTGCTGCGCGTAACGAGCGGCGGCGCGACGAACGGGCGCGCGTTCGCCGGCAGCGGAGCCGTCAGGGGCGGCGGCGGCAGCGGGTTCAACCGGGCGGCGGACGCGCCGGGCGGCGGCAGCGTCGCGCCGCCGGAGATGACCGTCGCACGGGCGGCCGCGATCCGCGCCTCGATCGATCCCGAGAGCGGTGCCGCGGGGGCGGCGACCGGCCCGCGCGGCGCGCGCGCCGCGATCGTTTCGCCGGCTTCGTAGCCGGCGTCGCCGGCCGACGCCACGGGCCGGGGAGTCGCGCCCGGCACGGCGGGTGCGGATGCGTTCGCGGGGACGGCTGCGGGGACGGCCGGCGACGTCGCGGAGGCCGTCGCTCGAGCGAGTGCGCTTGCCGAGACGATGACCGACGGAACAGCGACGTTCGCGGCGCCCGCGGCGCGCACGGCGGCAGCAGCAAAGAACGCGGCGGAAGGCGCGACCGGCGGGGTGGATGCGGCCGATGCGGCGCTGCCTGACGACGCGCCGCCCCCAGCAGCACCGTTCGCCGCGGATGTCGACGGAGCGGATGTCGAGGGACTCGAGCTTGAGGCCGTGGTCTGGCCGGGCGCGGCCGAGTCGGCGTCGCCCGGGTCGATCGGCGGCACGGAATTCGTCAGCGGCGTTTCCGGCGGCACGATCTGCACCGCGACTTGCCCGTTGGCCGTGCTGGTCACGGCGACCGTGATGACGTCGCCCGGCGTGAGGTTCGGCGGCAGCGTCGCCGCGACGCGATAGCCGGCGATCGAGAGCAGATCGGTGAGGCCGTTGGGCGGCAAAACCTGCGCTTGAACGACGTCGCCTTCGGTCAAGAGCGCGCGCAACGCCTGACCTTCCGTCGCCAGAATTTGCAGCTCGACGTCGATCAGATTGGCAAGCGCTGCGGCGGATACCGCGGCGCCGGCTGCCCCGGCGGCCGCCGACCCGATCCCGCTCACTGCCGGCTAGGCCGTGAAATCGATGAGGTGGGCCGGCTCGCCGAGCCCGGCTTCTTCCTCGACGACCTCATCGAAGGTCTCGCCGCCGCCGGGTTTCCGGCGCTTGCGCTGAAAACCGGGCTGCTCGCGGCCGCCCTCGGCGGAGACGCGGTTGCCGTCGACATCGCCGGACTCGGCAATGCTCTCTTCGCGCTGCTGGAGTTTGCTGGCGAAGGTGGCCTGGGCGGCGAGCGCGGCCTGCTGCGGTCCTTCGTCGTTGCGCTGGGCCAATTGGGCGCTCTGAACCGACTGAATGATCGAGCCTTGCAGATCGGTCGGTCGGATCGCCACGACGTCCTCTTTCGCTAGCCGGTTGCGCCCATCGTGTCGTCGGTCGCGCCGACCGAACCGGTGGCGCCCATCGACGTTGGGATGACGGGGGTCTTCCGCACGTACTTCTGTTTTACCGTTGGATCGCCCTCACGGTAGCCCAAATCGGCGGTCAAATTCCGCAGCTTGGCCCGCAGGTGGATCACGGCCTGGGCATGGATCTGCGAAACCCGCGATTCCGAGACGTTGAGGGCGCCCTTGATCTCTTTGAGCGTCAGTCCCTCGAAATAGTAGAGCGAGATGACGGTGCGCTCTTGCGGCGGCAGTTCGTCGACGGCGCGTACGAGGGCGGCCTTGATCTCGCGCGCTTCGACCGCGCTCGTGACGTCGTTCTCGAGATCCTTGAGCGTGTCGAGTAGCGGGATCTCGTAGCCCTTTTCGTTGGGCAGAAACTCTTCGAGCGAGAGCACCGCGGTGCCGCGGATCTTTTGCATCAGCACGTCGAGTTCTTTGACCGTGAGGCCCATCTTCTCGGCGACTTCGTCGCCGGTGGCCGCGCGGCCGAGTTCGACCTCGATATCTTGATAGACGCGTTCGAGTTCGCGGGCGCGCTGGCGGACGGCGCGCGGCACCCAATCAAGGGCGCGCAGCGCATCGAGGATCGCGCCGTTGATGCGCGTGATCGCGTAGGTCTCGAACTTCACGCCGCGCGCGTCGTCGTACTTTTCGATCGCGTCGATGAGGCCCAGGATGCCGTCGTTGATCAGGTCGTTGATCTCGACGTTGGGCGGCAGGTTGATAGAGATTCGTCCCGCCACGTACTTCACAAGGTGAAGATATTTGTGGACGATTTCTTCCCGACTCAGGTCTACGCCGCTAATCACATAGCGGCTCGAATCGCGGGCTACCTTCACAAACGCTCCATCAAGCCGTCGTCGTGAGCTCTCGGCTCGTGGAGTATCTTTCATACCTCGCCGCAAGCCGTTCCTGGTCAAAACGGCCGTTATCGGCAAAGAGGATGTTGAGTTTAGTTAAAGATCGCTTTACGCGGATACGCTGACGCCCGTCAACTCGCACAGGGCCTTGGCGACGTTATCGAGCGAAACGACGCGGTCCACGAGGCCCGCCACGGCGGCGGCACGCGGCATCCCGTACACGACCGAACTTCCCTCATCTTGCCCGAGGACGAAGCCGCCCTTGTCCTTGATGGTGCGCAGTCCATCGACCCCGTCGTGACCCATCCCGGTCAGGATGACGCCGAGTGCCGCCGAGCCGTACGTCTCGCCGACGGCGGCAGCCATGACGTCGACGCTCGGGACATGCAGCGACTTCTCGTGATCGTCGGCGAGCGCGATCTCGACCGCGCTGCCGGAACGGCGCAAGCGCAGTTGCTGGCCGGCCGGCGCGACATAGGCCTTCCCGGCGGTCAGCGTCATCCCGGCTTGCGCTTCGACAACTTCGATCTTCGAAGACGCGTTGAGCCGCTCGGCGAGCGGTTTGGTGAAGCCCGGCGGCATGTGCTGGACGATCACGATCGGGATCGGGAAATTGGCCGGCAACTTCGGGAGAATTTGCGAGAGCGCGACCGGTCCGCCGGTCGAGGTCCCGAGCGCGACGCAGCCATAGTGCCCGACGCGCGGGGCCGTCGGTGCGCCGGTGCGCGGCGGCGGCGCCGGCGTCGTGAGCGGCGGCTCGTGGACGAAGCGGCGCGGTTCCGGCGGCGTGACCGGTGCGACGGCACGCGGCGGCGGCGGGAGCGTATCGGTCGAACGCGTCGGCGCCGGCCCGCTCGGCAGCACGGCCGATGGCGTCGCCGGACCGGTGAATTCTTTGCCCTGCATCGCGCGCAGATAGGCGGTGCGCGAACCGAAGAGTTTGATCTTGTCGACCAGATCGCGCTGGACTTTGAGGATATCGATGTACGCCGAGTCGGGCTTCGGGATGAAATCGACCGCGCCGATCTCGAGCGCGCGCAGCGTCGTCTCGGCACCGTCGCGCGTGAGCGCCGAGATCATGATGATCGGCGGCCCGTTGCGGTTGATGATCGTGCGGGCGGCTTCCAGCCCCCCCATGCCGGGCATCTCGACGTCCATCGTGATCACGTCGATCGGCGTCTTGCCGACCAGCGCGACCGCCTCTTCGCCGCTCGATGCGCTGCCGACGACCGCCAGATCCTCTTCTTTCTCGAGCATCTTCTGGATCGCGCGGCGCATGAACGCCGAGTCGTCGACGACCAGCACGTTGATCGTGCGCTTCGCGTTGGCGTTCACGCCCGTACTCCGGCCGTCACGGCGGCGGGCCGCACGCGATAGACGATCGCTTCGGGCTGCACGAGCGGCTCGAAGGCGTTGGTCAGATGAAAGAGCGATTCCGCGTGACCCAAGAACAAATAGCCTCCCGGCCGTAGGGCTTTGGCAAAACTTTCGACGACCCGCTTTTGGGTCGCTTTATCGAAATAAATCAAGACGTTCCGGCAGAAGATCGCGTCGAAGGGTCCGTTGGTCTGGACGGCCCGGTCGTCCATGAGGTTGAGCGTCGAGAACGAGACGAGTCGCTTGACGCGTTCGGCAATCAAGAAGCCGTCTCCCAAGGGGGTGAAATACTTCGCGATCATGGCTGGTTCCGTCGCCCGGAATGACAAGGCTCGGTAAAATCCCTTGCCAGCCATATCTAAGACCCGCTGGGAAATGTCGGTCGCCTCGATCTTGAAATTCGCCTCCGGGATACGGCCGCTCTCCAGGAGCGACATCGCCAGCGAGTAGGGTTCCTCGCCGCTCGAACACGCCGCCGACCAAACCCGGATCCGCGGGCCGTGGGCGAGCAATTCGTCGAGGATCTTGCCGCACAGGAGCCGCACCTGCGCTCGCTCGCGGAAGAAATAGGTCTCGTTGTTGGAGAGCACCGAGGCGAGATCGGTGAACTCGCTCTCGCGATCGGCGCCCGTCTCGAGAAAGCGAACGTAGTCGTGGTAATTCTGCATGCCGCGCTTGACGAGGCGGGTCTGCAGGCGGCTCATCAGCAGAAACTGTTTTTGATCGTCGTAGAAGATCCCGAAGCGGGTACGAATCATGTCGCGCAGCGTCCGATAATCGGCTTCGGCGATGTCGAACGACTGGTTCACGTCGCGCTACGATCCGCCGTACCGGATGCGCGGGTTGGCGAACGCGTAAAGCACGTCGACGGCGGTATTCACGACCACGAAGACGACCGCAAAGAGCAACAGACAGCCGTTGATGAGCGGCATGTCGCGATTCGAGATCGCATCGAAGGCGAGCCGGCCGACGCCGGGCCAGGCGAAGATCGATTCGGTCAGCACCGCGCCGCCCAGCAACAGGCCGGTTTGCAAGCCGAGCACGGTGATGATCGGGAGCAGCGCGTTGCTGAGCGCATGCCGCACGACCACCGCGCGTTCGCCGAGCCCCTTCGCGCGCGCGGTGCGGACGTAGTCGCTCGAGAGCACGTCGAGCATCCCGCTGCGCGTGATCTTGGCGATGATCGCAAGCGGAATCGTGCCCAGCGTGATGGACGGCAGCACCAGATGCCAGAGCGCATCGAGCATCGCGCGGCCGTTGCCGGCCAAGAGCGCGTCGATGACGACCAGATGCGTACGCGGCGGGATCACGTACATCATCGAGATGCGGCCCGAGATCGGGAAGAGATCGATCCCCGCGTGCGACGGCAGCACCGCGAAGACGTAGACGAGCATCCAGCCGAGCCAAAACACGGGGATCGAGACGCCCACGAGCGCGAGGCTCATCGCCACGGCGTCGGCGAGGCTGCGATGGCGAACCGCCGCGAAGATCCCGGACGGGACGCCGACGAAGACCGCAAAGAGCATCGCGCCGAGCGTCAACTCGACGGTCGCCGGGAAATACGCCGCCAGTTTTCCCACCACCGGCTCGTTGTCGGAGATCGACACCCCAAGGTCGCCGTGCGCGACCGCGCCGAGATACCGGAGCAACTGAACGTACCAGGGCCGGTCCAGCCCGAGCTGCTGCGTGAGCGCGGCGGCGGCCGCCGCGCTTGGGTGGTCGCCCAGCCGCAGCGTAACCGGATCGCCCGGAATCGCATGCATGAAAAGGAAGCTCACCACGGTGATGGCGACGAGCACCGCGAGGAGCCGCACGATCCGGTCGACGGCGAATTTCAGCATCGTTTACGCGCGCAGCGCGCGTCGCGTGAACTTCGCCGCTTGCGCATACAGATACATCCACTGCGCGGGCGTGAAATCATTCCGGTCATGTTGGAGGAGTTCGGCAAAACGCGGCGTGCGGTCGAGCTGCTCGAAGAGCACGTCGAACCGTGCCGGCCGCCGCTCGAGAAAGCCCATCAACTTGTGGCGGTGCCGTAAGCGCCCGTAGAACGCATGCTTGACCGCACGAGCGTAGCGCGGCGCGGGGTCGCCGCCGGCGCGCCGCGCGCTCGCGACGGCCTCGGCCGCAAAGCGTCCCGACGTCGCCGCTTCGTGGATGCCCTCGCCGGTCGTCGCGTCGACGAGGCCGGCCGCGGTGCCGCCGACCATCAGGTGATCCGCGCCGATCACCGGGCGCGGCGCGCCACCGTAGAGGAGGTTCCCTTCCTCCCGCACCGTGTAGCCGATGCCGGGGAAGAGTCGCGCCTGAACGCCCGGCAAGAACGCATCGAGTTCCGCGCGCAGTTCGGCGCCCGGGAGCTTGGCCTGGATGCCGAGGCCGATCGAGAGGTGATCGCGCTTCGGAAACATCCAGGCGATCACGTTGCGGGCGGTCGTGCCGACGTAGTAGTGCATCTCGAGGGTCTCGTAGGTCACCGGGACCGCGGGACGGTCGAGGTACACGCGATATTGAAAGCACGTGATCAATCCGGCGTTCCAGCCGGCGTAGCCAAACCGCGGGTCGATCGCATCGATTCGCGCGCTCGAGCCTTGCGCGAGGAATACGTGTTTCGCACGGATCGTGCGCCGCGTGCCGCTCGCGTAATCGGCGTATTCGACCGCGATGCCGTCGCCGTCGCGGTGCAGCGAGCGGAACAGCGAACCGGTGCGGATCTCGGCCCCCTCGACACGCGCGAGCGCCGCGATCGACCCGTCGAGTTCCTCGCGCGTCGTGGTGTGCGCCGTCCCGATCGAGAACGCATAGGTGGCCTTCGCCGTCGTACACGTGATCGTCGGCGGATCGCAGTGCACGATGTCGCGCGGCACATCGAAGTTCTCGCAGAAGCCGGGTCGCAGGCCGGCGGCACAGACGCGCTTCGCCCCAACCACGGCGTCACGCTCGAGCACCACCGTCGAGACGCCTGCGCGAGCGGCCTCGCGCGCCGCAATACCGCCCGCCGGTCCACAACCGACGATCAGAAACTCGGTGGACTCCATCGGTACATTTTTACGCGCGCACCCGCGCGGCGCCTCGTGCGCGCCCGACCCGTGAAACTTTCTTACAGGACCGACTCGCGAGCGCGGACAAAGCGGCCGGGTCAAAGACGCTACGTAAGGACCCTCATGTCTGAACAAATCGGAATCGGCGCCGGTCTCATCGCCGGGGTGCTGGCCATCCTCTATGGCCTGTATCTGATCTCTTGGGTGCTGCGCCAGCCGGCCGGAAACGCGACGATGCAATCGATCGCGGCCGCCATTCAGGAGGGCGCGATGGCCTTCCTCAAACGCCAGTACACCACGGTTGGAATCGTTGCAATCATTCTCGCGATCGTTATCGCCGTCGCGCCGCCGCTCGGCTGGGAGGCCGCGCTCGGCTTCCTGATCGGCGCGATCCTCTCGGGCGCCGCCGGCTTCATCGGCATGCTCGTCTCGGTGCGCGCGAACGTGCGCACCGCGGAAGCGGCGCGCGGCGGCCTCAAACCCGCGCTCGGCCTGGCCTTCAAGGGTGGTGCGGTGACCGGCTTGCTCGTCGTCGGCCTCGGCCTGTTCGCGGTGAGCGGCTACTACTGGATCGTGCTGCAAATCAACGGCGGCGACGAAGCGAAATCGCTCGGCGCGTTGATCGGGCTTGCGTTCGGGTGTTCGCTGATCTCCGTGTTCGCGCGCCTCGGCGGCGGTATCTTCACGAAGGCCGCCGACGTCGGCGCGGACCTCGTCGGCAAAGTCGAAGCCGGGATTCCCGAAGACGATCCGCGCAATCCGGCCGTCATCGCCGATAACGTCGGCGACAACGTCGGCGACTGCGCCGGCATGGCCGCCGACTTGTTCGAAACCTACGTCGTCACGACGACCGCGGCGATGCTGCTCGGGCACCTCGTGCTCGGCGCCGTCACCGGTGCGACGACGTTCCCGCTCGTGCTCGGCGCGCTCTCGATCGTCACCTCGATCGTCGGCACGCTCTTCGTCGGCGTCGGAAAAGTCACCAAAACCTCGATCATGAACTCGCTCTATCTCGGGATGATCATCTCGGGTGTGCTCAGCGCGATCGCGTTCTACTTCGTCTCGCAAGCCGAATTCGGCGACGGCGTGACGGTCGGCACGATGTCGATCAGTTACCTCGGCATCTTCTGCTGCGCGATCGTGGGCCTGGCGGTGACGGGTCTCATCACTTACATCACCGAGCTCTATACCGGCACCGCGTATCCGCCGGTGAAGAACATCGCGAAGGCCTCGATCACCGGAAGCGCCACCAACGTGATCGCCGGGCTCGCCGTCTCGATGCAGGGCACGGCGCTGCCCGCGCTCGTGCTGGTCGTCGGCATCCTGGTCGCCTACGGTTGCGCCGGACTCTACGGCATCGGGATCGCGGTCATGTCGATGCTCTCGATGGCCGGGATCGTGGTCGCGATCGACTCGTTCGGACCGATCACCGACAACGCCGGCGGCATCGCGGAGATGGCCGACATGCCGGAAGACGTCCGCAACGTGACCGACCCGCTCGACGCGGTCGGCAACACCACGAAGGCCGTCACCAAAGGTTACGCGATCGGCTCGGCCGTGCTCGCGGCGGTCGTCCTGTTCGCGTCGTTCTTGCAAGAACTCAGCGACAAATGCAAAGCCGATAGCACGCTTACGTGTGCGAACACCCCGATCGCCTTCGGTCTGCAAGATCCGCTGGTACTCGCCGGGCTGCTCGTCGGCGGGCTGATCACCGAACTCTTCGCCTCCCTCTCGATGGACTCGGTCGGCCGAGCGGCCGGCGGCGTGGTCGAGGAAGTGCGCCGCCAGTTCCGCGAGATGCCGGGCATCATGGACGGCACGCAAAAGCCGGACTACGGAACCACGGTCGACATCGTGACGCGCGCCGCGCTGCGCGAGATGGTCGTTCCGGCACTGATCCCGGTCGGCATCCCGATCCTCATCGTCGGCCTCTCCTTCGTCTTGCCCGACAACGGCGGCGCGAAGATGATGGGCGGCGTGCTCGTCGGCTCGATCGTCGTCGGCTTCTTCAAAGCCATCGAGATGACGGTCGGCGGCGGCGCCTGGGACAACGCGAAGAAATACATCGAGGACGGCAACTACGGCGGCAAAGGGTCGCCCGCGCACGCGGCCGCGGTCACCGGCGACACCGTCGGCGACCCGTACAAAGACACCGCCGGCCCAGCGATCAACCCGATGATCAAAGTACTCAACATCGTGGCGCTCCTGCTGGTGGGTTTCCTCGTTCACTAGCCGTTCGCGTTCGGACGGAGAGGCTGCACGACGATCGTGCGGCCTCTTTTCTTTCCCGGCGGTCGAGACGACGGTTCAAACTCCGCTAGATGCGGAACGCGTCGACCATCGCCGATTGGTGCGCACGGCTGATTCCGAGTTCGTTCGCTACCGTTTTCCATCGGCGAACCGCCTCGCTGACGCGACCGACGATCGCGTTCGCTTCCCGGTCCTTAATTCGAAAGTAAGGCGCAACTGAACGCGCGAGATCGATATCCAGCGCGTTGTCCGACTCGTCGATATTCAATGCGAGGCCTGATGAGCCGGGAACCGGATTCATGTCATAAGCAGGTGAGAGTCGCCAGCCGCCATTCGGCACGAGCAGAAAGCCATGATTGCGAAGGTGATCGTCGGTGTTCGAAACGAGGATGTTGAAGACGATACGCGCCCAGAGTTCTTCGAGATCGTCGCGCGGCGATGCCCCCTGCGATGCGATCACGTCGGCGATTTCGAGATAGCTGGCTCCGGTCGATGCGCCGTCTCCATCGACATGACCGGTTAGGGTCATCGCCGAGGCGAAGTGGATGCGCGTCCCGTTCGCCGTGCGATCGAATCGCCGCACCATGAACGTGCTCCCGCGATTCGTGAGCGCGCGAGCCTCACTGCGAGGAACCCGCAGACCGGCGAACTCGGCAAGTTTCGCAACGACGAGTTCCCACGCGCCGACGTCTTCTCGATCGGCGACGCTGGGGAATTTCGCTATCCAGAGCAGGCCACCCGGATCGACGACGCTCGCCTTTGGCCGTGCACCGCCGAGCGATGCGCCGGGAGCGATGAGCATGCGAAGCCACGCGTCGATCGCCGGATCGTTGTCGTCGCCGCCGTCTTCGATTGCGCGGCAGGCCGCCTCGAGTTCGCGCAGGCGGACGAACGGCGGAGCAGCCGTACCGTCACGATCGTCAAGGAACGGCCCGGTATCATCCCGCTTGTATCGCAGGGCTCCCAGCCGAAAGGCATCGTGGACGCCGAGCAGATAGTCGGACGCGCCAAGTCGCGCGGTCGCCGGAACGCGGCCGGCACGCTTTTCACGCTCGAACCGGCGCCGAATGAGCGTCTCTCCCCACCGGTCGGGACTCGAGTCCTTGAACATGCCGAACAGCGATCGGCCGGCGCGCGGGAATTGCGGACCCCGAAAGAGCGCAAGATCCGGATCGAGCATCGCGCGCAGGGCCGTGGCGTCGCCGATGATCGCGTCGGCGAAGGTGAAATCGAACAGTTCGCCCGTTCGCCCCGGCCGTACACGCAGGGTGCCGAGTGGCCGCGCGGGCTCGTTCTCCGTCCAGTCGGCGTAGACGCCGATCAGCCGTTCCATCGCGGCGCGCCTTTCGTTCGCCCGCGGCGAGAGAGCTCAGCGTCTTGCAGATCGCGACCGAGCGTATCGGCGTCAGCGACCCGGTCGAGATCGGCATCGAGTCCGAGCACGTGCAGCACGGCAACGTAGGCACCGATCGTGACCCCCATTCCGCCGCGCTCGACGCCCCGGAGCGTCATCACGGACATGCCGGCGCGCTCGGCAACGAGTTTCGCCGGCAAGCGGCGGCGGAGCCGCGCCGCACGGATGCGCTCCCCGAGACGAGCAAGGCGGCGCTCGATCGGGGGAAGCAGCGCTGCGACACGTTGTGCCATGCCAATATTCTAGCACAACATGGCTCTTATCGCTAGAATAGTGGCAGATCAAGATCGGCATCGATCCTCGTAAGCCGGCTGCGTAGCATCCCCGGGTTGCGCGACGCCATCGTCACGGCCGGCGACGGCTACGCGCTCGCGGCAACCGTCGTCACGCCGCAACGTCTGCGCCGTTCACTGGAAGCATTCGAATCGAACCCGGCGGCCGAGGACACCGAACGCACCGAGATCGTGAGCGCGTTCGACGGGCTGCTCTTACGTGATCGCTCGCGCGTCACGCGCTGGGAATGGTTCGCCGAGACGGAACGGGATCTGGAGGTCTTACAAGAACGCGCAGGTCACGCGCTGATGACGGAAGCGCTGCCGCGCGACCCGCGCGCGGCACTCGCGATCGCGAGCACGATGATCGGGCAAGACGAGCTCGATGTGACGGCGCGCAGCGTAGCGGTGCAAGCGCTACTCGCGCTCGGCAACGTCGCCGCAGCGCACCGTGAAGTGAACGAATTCGAGACGCTATGCCGCGAAGCCGGCGCTGCCGGAACGGAGTTCCCACTGCGTAGCCTACTGCAAAGCTGGCAAGACCGCGAATCTTCGGCGTCCTGAGCCGAGCCTACACCGGTAACGACGCCACGGAAAAGTTGACACCCTTGGTGTCGGTCGTCCCCGCCGTCCGCCCCGGCGCCTGCTGATACGTCCAGTAGAGATTGGTATGGGCGATGACCTGCTCGGCCGGTGGCGCGCCCCAAGCGGTGCGGTCGTTCGTCGTGTGGGCATCGCTTACAAGGATCGCGTCGTATCCCCGCACGAGCGCGCCATGCAGCGTCGACCGGATACAGGCATCGGTCTCGGCTCCGACCACGAACAGTCGTCCGACGCGAAGATCCGCCAGCACCGCCTCGAGATTCGTGGCCTCAAAAGAATCGCCGTAGTTCTTTTCGATGTGCGGCTCGTCGGCGGCCGGAGCCAACTCGGGGACGATCCGCCAGTCGTCGCTGCCCTTCGCAAGTTCCGCGTCGGAATGCTGAACCCAGACGACGGGTACGCCCGCCCGCCGCGCCTTATCAACGAGGCCCGCGATGTTCGCGACGATCGCATCGCGCTCGTACGCACCCTTGACGACGCCGTTCTGCACGTCGACGACGACGAGTGCGGTGTATGGTCGATCCTCGAACGTACTCATGGGACCTGTTCTCTACGTTGCGGCGCCGTCATCGCACGCCCATCCTTCGACAAGCTCAGGATGACACTCATGGCGCTCAGGATGACACTCATGGCGCTCGGGATGACACTCATGGCGCTCGGGATGACCCGGACGAGTTATGACACGGTGGCGGCTGCTGCGGGGGTGGTGATGTCGTCGAGGAGAGCGGAGATGGCTTCGGCCGACATCGGGCGGTAGAAATGGAAGCCTTGGGCGAGGACGCACTCGAGTTCGACGAGCGAGCGCGCTTGGGTGGCGGTTTCGACGCCCTCGGCGACGACGTCGATGTCGTAGAGCTCGGCGAGTTGGATCATCATGCGCACGATCGGCGGGCTGCCGAGCACGCCATCCGCCGATTCGATGAACGACTTGTCGATCTTGATCGAATCGAGCGGAAATTGGTGCAGGTAGCGCAGCGAGGAATAGCCGGTGCCGAAATCATCGATGCACAGCCGGATGCCGGTTTCGCGCAGCCGTTCGAGCGCCTCGGTCGTCCCTTCGCGCATGATCGCGTTTTCGGTGATCTCGAGCGTCATGTTGTCGCCGCTGATCCCGAAGCGGGCCAGGTTGCGCGCGACGAAAGCACCGACGTCGGCTTGCAAGACTTCGGGCACCGAAAGGTTGACGTTCATGCGGAGGTTGAGTTCCGGCGCACGACTCCGCCACTCGGCCAGCCGGCGACACGATTCAACGAAGACGTAGCGGCCGATCGCGACGACCAAACCGACGTCCTCGGCCAGCGGGATGAACTCGCCGGGCATGACCTCGCCCGTCTCGGGATTGAACCAGCGCACCAGCGCTTCGAAGCCGACGATGCGATTCGACCCGAGCTCGACGATCGGCTGAAAGACGACGTTGAACTGTTCGTGCTCGATCGCGGTGCGCAGGTCGCTGGTGAGGGCGAGACGCCGCGCGACCTCGAGGTGCATGTGGTCGTCGAAGAACGCATGGCGCGCGCGGCCGAGCGACTTCGCATGGTACATCGCGGTGTCTGCGTTACGCAGGACGTCTTCGATGCGGGTCTGGCGCTCGTCGAGCAGCGCGATGCCGATACTCGCGGTGTTGTAGACGACACGGTCTTCGATCGTCATCGGACGCACGAGTTCGTCTTGGATGCGCTCGACGAACGTCTCGACATCGTCGACCGTATCGCGATCGCAGACCAGCAAGGCGAATTCGTCGCCGCCGATACGCGCAACGAAATCGTTCGGCCCGACGGTGGAGCGCATGCGCTCCGCGACCGCATTGAGGAGTTGATCGCCCGCGATGTGGCCGAGGCTGTCATTGATCGACTTGAATTCGTCCAGATCGACGAACAGCGCCGCATAAATCCGCCCCGGCTGCGTGCGCGCGAGCTCGAACGTCTCTTTGAGGCGTTCCGAGAAAAACATCCGGTTTGGGAGCCCGGTGAGCGCATCGTGGGTCGCTTCGTGGCGCAACCGCGACTGGTTCGCTTCGAGCAGTTTGCGCCGCTCGATCTCGGCCATGTGCGCCTGTTGATTGGCCAGCGCCAAGCCCATCAGGTTCACGAAGAGCTGGATCGAACGCAGCGACTCTTTCGAGGGGATCTTCCCGGTAATCGGGCCGTCGACGCTGATGTAGGCGAGCATCTCGCCGTTGCGGTCGGGAAGCACGAAGATCAGACAATCCCGCTCGTGCCAAGCATCCGGCGCTTCGCGCGGCACGTCTTGCGGCGTCTCGCCGGTCCACAGCGAGCGGGTCCACTCGAACTCGCGCTCGGCCGGGATGAAGAACACATTTTCGAGCGATTCGAAATGCGGTTTGAGGACGTCGAGGATGTCCTTACGCGGGACGAGTTCGTTCTTGCGCTCCGCCGCGAGTTCGTCGGGCCAGCCGATGATGACGCGGCGGTAGAGGTCGCCGCCCGGCTTGTCGGCTGCGACCACCGTGATGTAGCGCCACCCGTAAAGGTCCATGATCCCGCGCGCAACCGAGGCCAAGGCCGGCTCCAGCTCTTGGACGCGCAGAATATCCCGTGTCACCTCAATGACACGCTCGAACGGCGTCTCGACGTGCACTTCCGATGTTATCGGCGTATTATGCCCCGGCCCCTAGGGCCCACCGTCCAAAAGTTCCCGATGTGCCCCACATCATTTGGAAAACGGGCCGGGACCGCCGAAGAAAACCGGGCGAACGCTTCAGATGACAAGCATTCCGCCCGCCCGCCTCGTTGCGAGACGCTTATGTTGCTCAGCGATCATAGCGATCGATCCGGTCAACCATCCGGCGCGGCGTGCAACGACGCGGCGCCTTGCTGGAACGCTCATCGCGCGGATCGCAGCGACGAACCGAGCGATCGCGCGACCGCCGTGCGCGCCACGACACGCACGTCGTCCAAGTTCAACCAGCCGGCAAGGACGCGCAACTCGCTCGCGAGCGCCGGCATGACTTCGGCACGATTCGCTGCCGTCTCATCGTGCACGCCGCGCACTTCGAGGACGCCGTCTTGCCGCACCGCTTTAAGGTCGACGCGCGCCACGAGCCGGTCGCCGAAGAGAAACGGCAAGACGTAGTATCCGTGCACGCGCTTGTGCGCGGGCGTATAGATCTCGAGCCGGTACGAGAAATCGAAGAGACGCTCGGTGCGCGCGCGTTCCCACACGACCGAATCGAACGGCGAAAGGAGGGCGCGCACATCGACCTTCACCGAAACCTTTGCGCTCGGCGCCAGATAGGCCGTCTGTCTCCACCCTTCGACCGCGACCGGCATGAGTTCGCCCGCCTCGACGAGTTCCGCAATGCGCGCCTTTCCCTCCGTCGCGGATAAACGAAAATAATCTCGCAGATCCGCTTCGGTCGCGATGCCGCATGCGCGCGCGGCGATGCGCACGAGTTCGCGCTGCGCGTCGGCTTCCGGCGGAGTGGGGCGCGCGAGAATCTCGGCGGGGATCACGCGTTCGGTGAGGTCGTAGACGCGCTCGAAGCCACGCCGGTACGACGTGGTGATTTTCCCCGACCAAAACAGCCACTCCAAGGCGCGTTTGCCGTCGCTCCATCCCCACCACGGGCCGTTGCTCTTGCCGCCGCCCGTGATATCGCCGGCACCGAGCGGCCCGCGATCGACGATCTGCTGCAAGATCGCCGCGACGAAATCGCCGCGCGACTGCCCGATCTCGCGAACGTGCTGCCAACCGGCCTCGAAGCGCTCCGCGCGCGCCATCCGCCAGCGAAATAGCGGCTGCAGTTCGAGCGGCAAGAGCGACGCCTCGTGTCCCCAATACTCGAAGAGTTGCCGCTTACGTGGATCGTAGGCGAGCCGTTCCAGGAGCGCCGGATCGTAGCTGCCGAGCCGCGAGAACAGTGGCAAGAAATGCGAGCGGACCAGCACGTTCACCGAATCGATTTGCACGACGCCCAGCCGTCCGAACATGGCGGCGACGGCGCGCGCCGTGACGTTGCCTGGCCGTCGCGCCGCGAATCCTTGCGCGACCAAGGCGATATGGCGCGCCTGCGGCGCCGAGAGACTTTCCTTGCGCGGCATCGCCGAGAGGTACGTCGGCCGGGACGATTTGCTTGCCGCAGACGGCGCCGGGTGCCGCACAATGACACCCAGCTGGCACTCACGGTGCGTAGGATCGGGTCATGGATCGACCGTTTCTCTGCCCCGACTGCGGGATTGCCCACGACGAGCCCGGCGATGCCGGGCTCGGCCACCTGGTCCGCTGTCTCGACTGTGCCCTCAGCGTCGAGATCGCGGCTTACCAAGTTCAGATTCTGGTCGCCGAGCCCGACCTCGCCGCCTAAGGCCTAGGCGAGCGGACCCGGCGCTTTGAGGTAGTGCTTCACGATGGCCTCGGCGGTCCGGAACGTGAGCGCGCCGACGGTTCCGGTCGGATTGTAGCCGGCATTCTGCGGAAACGCGTTGGCACCGGGCGCGAAAACGTTGGAGACATCCCAGCTCTGCAGGTAGGTGTTGATCGCGCTCGTCTTCGGATCGGTGCCCATGATCGCGCCGCCGGTGTTGTGGGTCGATTGGTAGGGCACGATCGAGTAGTGCGGGGCGAGCGAATTGATGATGGCGTCTTTCGCGCCCATCGCCTTGGCGATCTCCCGGTACTTTCCGGCGATGAACTCCGAGGCCTTATGTTCGTGCTTGCCCCAATCGAACGTCATCCGCAGCAGCGGCTGGCCGAATTGGTCGCGATACGTCGGGTCGAGATCGAGGTAGTTCCCCCGGTACGCCTGGACGCCGCCTTGAGCGTTCATGCTGAACGACGAGTTGTAGTACTTCGCGACCGCCGCTTTCCACGCCGCACCCCATCGCGGCGTACCCTTCGGCACGGGGTGGTATTGAATCGGACGAGCGCCGGTGGTGCTTTGCTGCATCACGCCGCCGCCGATGAAGTCCATGCCGGTATGATCGAAGTTGTCACCGTTGAAGTCGTCGAGCGCAACGCCCAGGGCGCCTGAGCCCATGAACGTGTTGAAATGCTTATCGTCGAAGAAGACGGTGCCGCCGGTTCCCGTTTGATAGGTGTAGTTGCGACCGACGACGCCGGTCCCGGTGGCCGGATCGTACGGCGTGCCGATGCCGGAGAGCAGCATCAAGTGCACGTTGTTGAGCGAGAACGCCGTGAGAAACACCATCTCGGCCGGCTGGAAGACTTCGTTGCCGGCCGCATCGAGATACGTTACGCCGGTCGCCTTCTTCTTGGTGGAATCCAATTCGACGCGCATCACGCGGCTGTTCGTACGCAGCTCGAATTTCGGCTCCGCAGCCAGGATCGGCCAGAGCGTCGTCTGGAGCGACGCCTTCGCGAGCATCTCGCATCCGAATCGCTCGCAGAAGCCGCAATAGGCGCAGCCGCCCATCTGGATCCCTTCGTTATTCTTGTAGGGCTGCGAATTGTTCGCCGTCGGCTGCGTGAACGGATGGAATCCGAGTTCGAGCGCCGCTTTGCGATAGAGCTCGTTCGAATAGGACGTCGTCATCGGCGGGTTGGGATACTCGCGTGACCGCGGACCCTCGAACACGTTGCCGCCGGGGATCTTCTTGCCGTTCAGGTTGCCCGCTTTGCCGCTGATCCCGCACAGGTACTCGAAGCGGTCGTAATAAGGCTCGAGGTCGGCATACGTGACGCCCCAGTCCTGCGAGGTGCAGTCGTCGCCGAGCACGGCGGCGCCGTAGCGCGCGATGCTGCGGCTACGTGTTTCGAAGTCCCATTCCAAGAACCGCCACGTCATGCCGTTCCAGTGCACGCCCGCGCCGCCGAGCCCGTCGCCCGGGATGAACGAGCCGAATTGCCGGTTCGGCAGCGCCGTCTCTTTCATGCTGTTGCGGAAGGTGACCGTCTCGCGCGACGCGTCTTGGAACAGCTTGTACCGGATCGCATACGAGAGTTCGTCGTGCATGCCGGGCGTCAGAAAATCAGGATCGGTATTCCGGAATTCGCCGCGCTCTAAGCCGACGACGCTCAGCCCGGCCTTGGTGAGCTCGCGCGAGAGAATCCCCGCGGTCCAGCCGACGCCGACCATCACGGCATCGACCGCTTTCATCTGACGCGCCACGATCAGCGGCCCTCCTTCATCTTCTTGATGTTTGCGAGTGCCATCTCATGCATCAGCATGTGACCGGCGGCAACCGGCTTCCCTTGCTGCACGTCGGCGATCGAAACCGGCGCGACGCGATACGGCACGTTGTGCTTGCCGATGTGATCTTGATAATTGGCCGCGACGCCGGGGAAACCGATCATCTTCCAGCCGACTTTATCGCGATTGCCGCCGTAGAGCGGATCGGCAAAGAACCCTTCGATCGTATTGCCGTACAGAAAGTTGAAGAACACGTCCGAGGGGATTGATTCGAAGACGATCTTGCCGGTATCGAGCCCGGTGAGGACATCATCGCGATGCGCGGCATCGAGCTTGTCGAACGTCTTCCCGTAGGTCTTCTGGCAGTAGGCGTTGGTCTCGAGGATACCGAGCCGGTAGGCCTCGGCCGGCGTTTGGCGCAGCTGATAGCCTTGCTGCGGCGTTCCGGGCAGCCACGGTCCGTGCGTGTACATCCGCGCGGCCGATCCATAGCCGCCGGCGAGTTGCTGATCGATGTAGAGCGCAACACCCGCGTCCTTCGCGCTCGGACTGAGGTGGTCGGCTGGAATCAACCGCTCCACCGCCGCTTCCACGAACGCCGCTTCGTCTTCGTTGAAAAATGCGTACGCTTCGGGCTCGCTGCCGAGCGGCGCCATCGGCATGGTGTGCGGCGCCGACTTCGTGCCGGCATGATGCGGTGGCGCAACCTCCGGCGACGTCATCCCGGCGACCGCGGCCTCCGGCGTTGCGGTGACGGCGGCGGCGATGCCCGCGCTGCCGATCAGCGATACGAATCCTTTGCGAGAAACTGAATCTGCCATCGA
>Ga0116229_10001572_pt1 | contig 36022 bp, 31 predicted proteins | sample S1TSphgellanicum_3_FD_87313 | JGI IMG/M metagenome (GOLD analysis project Ga0116229, IMG submission 87313) | Host-associated microbial communities from peat moss isolated from Minnesota, USA - S1T2_Fc - Sphagnum magellanicum MG | ecosystem: Host-associated > Plants > Peat moss > Unclassified...
AATTAACCATATATAAATAAATATGGTGAAACTAGCCATGAATAAAGTAAATAAAGTCAAGCTAACCAATGAATAAATATGGCTAAACTAACCATAAGTAAAGTAAATATGGCCAAATTAACCAATGAATAAATATTTTATGCCTAAACCAACCATGGCTACATTCAAAATAGCTAAATTAACTAATGAATAAATATTTATGATTAAACTAGAAATGCTTGAACCAACCATGAATAAAATAAATATTGCCAAACTAGCTAATAAATAAATAAATTATGGTTAAACCAAGTGTGGCTAAACTAAAAATGGTTAAATTAATCATAAATAAAATTAACATGGTTAAAACTAACCAATGATCAAATATTTTACACCTAAACCAACTATGCATAAATTAACTATGGTTAAAATAAAGATGAATGAAGTAATTATGGCTAAAATCAAAATGGTTAAAATAATTACAGAAAAATTAACCATGGCTAGAATAAAAATGGGTAAATTAACCATGAGTAAATAAATTTGGCTAAATTAACCACTAATAAAATTAATATGGTTAAAGTAATTAATGAATAAATATTTTATTGGAAAAAAAATTATGAAAAAAATAATTATGGTTAAAATAAACATGAATGAAATAATTATGGAAAAATTAACCATGGATAAATAAAAAAACGGTTAAACTAACCATGAGTAAATAAATTTGGCTAAATTAATCGTTAATAAAATTAATATGGGTAAACTAACTAATGAATAAATATTTCATGGCAAAACTAATTATGAAAAATGAATTATGATTAAAAAAATGAAATAATTATGGCTAAAATAAAAGTGTTTAAAATAATTATGGCAAAACCAACCATGGCTAAATTAACAATAGTTTTAAATTAATTATGGGTACATTAATTATGGTTAAATTTATTAAGGTAAAATAATAATATTAAAAATAAATATAACTAATTTAGTTATGCTTATAGTAACCATGGTTAAATTCATTATGGCAAACCCAATAATGGCTTAATTAGTAATGGTTAAATTAATTATGCTAAACTAATTATCATGGTTAAATTTACTAAGGTTAAACCAACTATTGTTAAATTGACCATGGTTAAATTATTTGTAATTGTTAAATTATTTATGGCTAAACTAGCCATAATTAAACTAAATATGGCCAAAAAATGATGGAATAATTAATTATGGATAAATGAATGATGGTTAAATTAAATATGGCTAAACTAATCATGGTTAAAACATATACAACTAAACAAATTATGGTTAATTGAACATGATTAAATTGACCATGGTTAGATTAGTTATGGTTAATTTTAATTTTGATTAATTTTTTACAGGTAGTTGAACCATAATTAATTTTAATACAATCAATTTAACCATAGTTAGATAAACCATATATATAATTAATTTGGTCATGATTCATTTAGTTATGATTAGCTAACTTTTACATTTCCCAAGTTTTTTCTAATTGTTCAAACATAGTCAAAATGATAAATGTAGTCCCAAGATACCCAACTAGTATTAAAATTTGTAATTGACCTTTTTGACTAGGCCATTGGCCACTTCGACTAAGCCCGCTTAATTAACTTTATTGATTGAATATAATAGGTGTCTTTATTAATTAGGGCACTTGCCAATTTGATTAGATTGGGTGGTCTAATTGATTATGCCACTAACCAATTTGATTAAGTCGTATTTTTAAGTCATTTGATTAGATGTTTGATTTGACTAATTATCAGATTGATCATTCTAGTCAAATTGATTAATCAAAAAATACCCACTGTCATTCAAGTTGTTGGCCTCTAATAAAAAATACATGTCCTTTAGTAAAAAAAACCCATCTAGTCAACTTGGCTAGTTTTTAAAAATAGGAATTTGAATAGTATATTTTAAACGTGATGCTACTACTTTTTCTAAATATCAACGATATCGTTTATCTTTATTTAAGACATTTTGAATATAACCAATTTCTCTAGGTGTGTTACTTACATCATTGGAGCCTATTTATGTCTTTGGTGTGGTCGGTTCCATGTTTTTTTCTTCCTCATCTATCATGGCATCTTCTGGGCATGGTGTTTTTGACATCATGTTTTTTTCTTTATCATTCGACTTTGTCATTCCACCATCTAGGCATGTTGTAGAATCCTCCTTTTCATTTACCTAGTTGTTAATTGTATTGGCCTCCACTAGCTGGTCCATTACCTTGTTGTAAGTAAGTATTAATGATTCATATGGATAATCCTTTGTATTTAAATCATTTATTGGCCATTTCTTTTCTAAGATTGAATCACTTATTTTTTGGGAGCTTGGAATTCGAACAAGTAATCGCATTATTGATGAAATCGTCTAAATTTTTTATTTTTTGGGTTTACTTGTCGTGGATTGTTTCTGGGTGGTTGTGGCAAGCTATTTAGAGATTTTGAGATAAACATTTTGATAATTGTCCCATATATCTTGTAAAATGGTTAGTAAATACCCAATATCCAACTTCTGCTTGAAACTTTGCATCTACATTTTTCAGCTTTTTTTTCTTACAAATCGGTACAAATAAACTTTGATGGTGTTTGACAAAAGTTCCATGGATATGGATACTGACGCACTCCCAAGCTCTTTGATAGATTCAAATGTGGGTCTAAGGTGAAAACAGTGAAAAGATAATGAGCTGGGGCACACTCCTTGGCTCGTAGCACTTCAAGGGTAGAGGGGTGTGCTAGAACTCCAAGATGGGGACTAGGAAGAGTGACAAGCAAGTCAATTAATCACATGGACTTACACAAACCAAACAACAAGTTGGTTAGTGATAATTAGAACACTTTTGGGTGCACGGACGAATCACGGGCAAACACGGACTTACAAAACTCACCACGACCCGGACTTGAAGGAAGCCACCCCTTCCCCCTTATAGTATTCTTTGTTCATGGCCACGGGGCCAACACCCTAATGTCATTTTGTCCCAAGACTCCCAAGTTGGAATCCTAAAATTCCTAAAATTGGGTCTTCCACGACTTTGGAGGCTCGTAACTTTGTGTGCAGACCTCCAATTGAGGTAAGGTTTACAGTAAAGTTATAGCCCTCATCAAGAGCTTTCTAATGGTATGTGACATGCCACCTACACGCAAAGAAATCAGAGCAATTCCAGACTTTTAATGGTCAGGAGTCAAATTAGCAAATTGGTGGGAATATTTGGGAGTCCATCGGGACTCCAACTCCCAAAGTGGGAGCTCACTTGGGAGTGTGGGGGTTCATTCCCTCACACTTTCCTACACTCTCAAAAGTATGAAATGTGACTTTTAGGCTTCACTCTTGGCCTGCACCTTTGCGAGCCTTTGCTTTGGTCATGAACCTAAGGTTAGGGTTGTGACAAATATTGTAACATGATGCAAATGAAAAAGATTTATCCTAGGTTTCTTTGATTGAACCTTTTAACCTCAAAATAAAACTAATTTGAATGGACAAAATAATGCACATTTGGGAACATGTTGGGTTGGTGACATACTCGTAGTTGTCCACTTAAATTCTACATTTAAATCTAACATGACAACATTTGTTTTGATTGGACCATTTGGTTGGTAGTGGTGAATTTGGAATGGTAGCATATGCTAGAACAAACACCAAATGATAAAACAATTACATGTGTTTCAAAAACCATAAAATCATGTATTTGCTTACAATAATCATTTACTGCTCTAATATGATATTTTCAGTGACTATTGTTTTAATTGTCACTATGGATTTGTTGAACAAGAAATTTCAATGTTCAAATTCAACCTTCATTTCATTTCATTTTTTCATAATTGAATATTTCCTTCTAAGATCACATATTTTGAACAAATATTCATGTTAACACATGTATTGAACCACAATTTAATGCAAACAATGGGATTTTGCGTTCTCCTTCATTTCTCAACACGTCAATTTTTTTTTACTATTGTACACATCTCATGTTCTTTATCATTTGATAATTTACTAGATGTTTTAACATTTTGTTCTTAAATTTTTGTGACACCTAGGCTCACCTACTTGCTGTTGCATATAGTTGTGTTCAGGTTTCATGAATTATGTTGATAGTAAGTTGCCAAGGGTTACCAAATCCTTTTTCAATAAGTCATTAAATAAGCTTGTGAAAAAATGTTTTAGAATCAACTTTTTTTAACTTGCATGTTCTTTGAAAAAATCCATGGCATGTGTAAACATTGCCCAATTGTAATCTTCCATATCCTCCTTGGAAATGTGAATAGTCTATTTGAACAATGCAAAACTCTCTTTGTCTATCTTTGCATTCGCCCATTGCCTTGCTGTTCATTTGTCTATTTTGCCAATTACCCTTTTCCATTCTATTCCCCATGTTCTAATTTTTAGTAAATGTTAAAATAAGACTAAATAGGTGTCATCTCTTGGATATTCCAATAATTTTTTTATCATCTCACATATTCTATCTAGTATGCTTGAGATTAACGTATATTTAATCATAGATTCCAAAATGTTCGGTTTGACAATTGGTGTCAATTTTTTTCTTGGCATTGTAAAATAAAAGTTTAACGATTGCAAACACGTGGTAGAGGTAGAAAGGATGGAACTAGGTACTAAGGGTGGAGTAAATGCAAATTGAGGTATAGATCATGCAAATTAGTAGTAGAGGGGGGAAAAATGCAATTTGATTGTACAAGTAGCAAGAATGGTCCTAATTGCAAGAGCTTGAAAGAGTGCATGAAAATAAAAAATAACTGTAAATGGTATGGACAATGTAAAGTGTCATGGGTTACTTTGTATTGTTTCAATTCTTAATAGGCACATGCTTCTTGGTGGTGAACACGTAGTGTTTAGATTGGCACATACCTCTTGGTGGATCAATAGGTTTATATGCCATTGAATTGGATTTAGTTTAACATTCTATATTGTTTAGATGTTGCAGAACTTAATATACTTCATGTTAAATTAATATAAAATTTGATTTCAGCATTTCATGCATCTAATTTTTCAAAACAAACCAACATAATTTTTTTCCATTCTTTTGTTCAGTTTTACACAAAAATATTTGTTGCCAACATTCATGAAAAAGTTCATCCATTTTTCATTTGTCATCCACATTTTCATCCACAAATATCATTCATCTATGAACATGTGGCAAAATATTCCTCTGCATCACAAAATATTCTATCCCATGTGTCAAATAATATTTTTCAAATATTTTATTGACATCAGTAGAATATTCCAAAAAAGATTCGTTCATGTTCACTTGCTCACATTCACATGCTCATGAAATAGTAGCCTTGTTATGAAGACAAATCATGAAAGGACAAACCTAAATCTAACTCCAAACATAAAACATAGAAACCAAGACAAAACCACCAAAGGCCAAAAATAAAAATATGAAGTGTATAAACAAAAGCGTAAACATGAAACAAACTCCATTCATCAAGTGAAAATGATGTTTGTAACAATAATTGCCATAAGTGTTTTAAGTCAATTCATGTAAGACCTTAGATTGTTATGTTGGATAATAATAATAATAAAATCGAGATTTTTTTAGGTATCAAAAATTATTTCCTTCAATATTCAAGAGGTGGAAATGTAACATTCATCATAGGTCTTTATGATTTTAAATTGAAGGGTTGATTGGACACTAGATGTTCAACTATAGGGTTTGAATTCCTTTTGGAGAAGGCAACTATTGGTTGGTCAAACAAGAAAACCCATAATGATGTTATCCATCATTGAAGCAAAATACATGTTTGCTTCTAAAACCATACATGAAAGTATCTAGCTAAAGTGTTTTTTTTGAAAAGTTAGGAATCCCATAAGGAAAAACAACATCCATTCTCATTAACAATCAAAGGAGCATTATTTTTATCAAAAATCCAATTTCCCATAATAGGGTTAATAATAACAAGCAAAGCACATTGACATTCATCACCATTATGTAAAACAGATGGTTGTTGTTGTTGAAGTAACATTTGATTAAGTTGCACCACTTTAGACATGAACGTAAATTTGACCATGGGAAAATGTTGGCATGTGAACAAATTTAATGATAAGCAACAAGGTTGTTAAAGCTAGTTGAATTATAACTATACCAAACAAAATGTTAGTAGTTGATGTTAGGAAATTAAATTGCTATGATTCAAATACTAAATTGCCAACATGTTGTAGGAATAATGATCCAATGTGAGACCCAACATGTTGAGATGATAATTTAATGAGTCTATGCTACAATAACTATCTAGCATGGTTCACACTAAAATAGAGGTAGTGATATAATATAACAAATTTAAGAACTCGAAGTGTATATAAATCAATTATGCTTAAAATGTATAATCATCAAGTTTTTAGGTTTTCACTTTGTTTCAACTTTGATCTTTCAATCTTTGTTTCTCTTTGATCCACTAGGGATAACAAACATCCATAGTTAGCACATCTACCAACTATGGGCCAAAAACCAATGGAAATTGTAGAATTTAACTTGATAGACATTGGTTTTTTAACATCTTTTGATGGTTTTAAAGTCACAAATCAACATAAATAAATTAAATTGAAATCATTTTAAAGAAGTAAATAATTAGTTGATGGTCATTATCTAATGTGGGGAATAAATACATTTTGATAGAATATTGAATTTGAACTTGCTTTATATACTTTTACACATAACATGGCAAGATAAACTTAAGGTTGTGGGCTTAGGTTGTAAGGAAATTGATTTAAGGTTTGAAAAGTGAAAGTGTTTATTTCAAATAGGTTGATTAAATAACTGTAATTTTGTGGTATTATATGTTGAAAGGGTTGAAAAAACAATTTAATGTCCTTGATATTGAGGTAAGATACCTTTCAAAATTAGTAGGTTGACACATGAGATTATAATTAACAAGTAGTTGAAATGAATACTATTGTTGATGAATCTCTTTAGCTTGAATAGGGTTTCTTTTCCGCCAAAATTTCGCAACTTGACGATTTTTTTCATGAAATGAAAAATAATTCTGATTTTAAAGGACTTTTTTTACTATTTTTCAACATAAAATAAACTAAATTAGCCACATCAAGAGCTAGGCACATCTAGGTTGCACTCATAAAAGCACTTTTCTAAAAATGCTACAACCCACATAGGGCACTTATCATTTAATGCTAATTATGCCAAGGATCCTTGTCAGTGGACTTGAGGAATTTGGGAGAAAAAAATGGTGAACCTGAATAATCCTTAATAAATTCCCATTACAATGTTACATTGGGTTTTGAAAAAAGGAGAACACCATAATTGTTTGACTGTCAACATATGATATTTCGTTTGTCAATCCCAAACCAATCTATTGTCATGATATCCCCTTCTTTGTCAGTATTTCTAAAATCTATAACTTAATGAAATTACCAAGTTTCAAATGACAAATTAAAACACAAACCTGAAACAAATACAATTACAATCTAATGCTAAATTTGTCATAGGTTTTTTTATCTCTGATTTCAAGACAGGGGTTCATTCTTAGAAAGGTAATTTTTGGCTCAGCACTCAATAAGGTGTTCATTACACGCACTTATGATGTTTATACTTTTTCATGGGGATTTAGAGTTGAAGTTTCTAATCTGTATTTTAATGCACGTATGCAGTTGTGCACCAAGATGATGCAACTTAGGGGGCATAACTGGAACATGCTGGACATGTAAATACCCCGGATTTTAGCTCTGAATTACTAGTCTTCACACTAGTATCCATGATCTCCACATCTGTGGCTTTCACATACATCAGAACAACAGATGCTTTCATAAGGATAGGTTGGTATATGTATGAGAGACTGATGTCTGCATGTCCAAATCCATGAACACAACAATTGTTTTAAATGGTGTTGGTTTCCAAGATTGAAACTGGATCCAGGGTTTCTACATTGTACCAGGTTTGCTCTCTCACATAACGTTTTCATTTGCTGATTTATGAATGAAGCATAGACTCTCCTTGCTGCTGAAGCTACTCTTAGTGTACAAGAGAGCCTCTAAAGGATTCGTAAGAGCACTTAATGGAACCTGAATGGCTACAACTGCCCATCATTTATAAAGAGCAAAAGCTGAAAAGTCACAGCCATACACTACAACACATGAATGTGACCGTCAATGAGAGCATCTTGCTGGCAGTAGCCTGGACATGGGATGCTTCATTCCATACATACTGATCAGTAGACACAACCAGCATGATTTCCAGCAGATCATATAACATTATGCAAAAATTGTTCTACAAGAAATAACACGAAAACTGCTTTATTCCTCAACAATGGTTCCCTTGTCACTCACATAGATCCCGTCCAAAAACTTGCGGATATCTTTCTTCTTCACATGACATTTCTGCAGCAGAACCCCCCAACCCCACAAAAAAGAACCACGTGATTCAGAAACAACAAAACATATGTAGCAAATGACCAACAACATGAAACAGCAAAAGAATTGGAACAGGAGGATTGTCAAATGATGGAGGAGACCTTGCAACATCATCATTCACAAATGCACCAGCTTCAGCATCCATTGCAAAACACAACCCATCACAAAAAACCACCTGCAGTTTTCAAAACATTGACAATTGACAACATCTCACCTGATTGATGAGTGCAGCAGACCGGGACACAAGCTCAATGTCATTCCCTTCTAGAATTAGCTCATCTTTCACCTTCTCAGATCGCGTCACTGTCACACCTCCCAGCATGTCTACCTTGCGCACCTGTCCATCCATCACATGGTATCAAGTCAGAAACACATTAACAAGGATCCCCGCCACGCCCACCCTCACCTCCTACCTACTGTGGTGATTTTGTTGGCTAACAGTGGAGCCCAAGCCCAGAAGAAGCGCTGTAACAAGCACCCCACTCTCAGATGCTAACTACTACATGTTGCAGTGATGTTTTTGGTAAACAATGGAGCTCAAGAATCCCAGAAGAAACAGTGCTTTTTGTTACATCCGACTCTCAGGTACTACTACATGTTGAAATGACGTTTTTGGTATACAATGGAGCCCGAGAAGCCCAGAAGAAAAGTGCTGTTGTTGCATCCTACTCTCAGGTACTACTACATGTTGCAGTGATGTATTTGGTAAATCATGGAGCCCAAGAACCCCAGAAGAAACAGCGCTTGTTGTTACATCCAACTCTCAGGTACTACAGGTTGCAAAAGTGATTTGACAAGATGAGAAAGAAAGCAACAAGCAAGCACTGAGAATGGACGAACTCAACTCACCCTCTTCTCGCCCAAGAAGTTTCTGATTTCGATGTTATCATTCTCGGCCGTGATGCTAGCGTTGATGGGGAAATGAGCATACACAAAGCGCATCTTGTAGCGGTAACCCTTGGTAACCCCAGTGATGAGATTGTTGATATGGCTGATGGCGGTGCGAATGGCAGCCATTGTTTTCCTGGTGCCGAACCACGCCTCCACCTTCAGCTTCCTTCCCCCCTCCTGCATCTGGAAATCGAGGTTCAGGTGCTTGAAGTTCCTGGTCAAAACTCCTCGCGGCCCTGTAACCCTAATCTGCTTCGCCTTGATCTCGATCTTCACCCCAGCCGGAAGATCCATGGTCTGCGACGCCACGATGGTCTTCATGACGCCTCCACTTCCTTCCTCTCGATCGAACTCTCGGACACAACCGCAAGGGAGGCGCTGCTGCGATCACAAGGAAAATGGAAAAAGAGAACGAGGCAGGAAACGGCGGCTGCCTTTCAAGCTCTTCGTGTGTGTGTCTCTCTCTCTTCGCGCTACCGAATTAGGGTACGTCGACTAGCAATAAGCGGACTCGCAAAGCCTCTCTATAATCGGACACAATGCATGCGCTTTCATGCAGTTTTCCTTTTACTCTTCCGCAGATTTTTAACCCTGTCTGTAGTACAGAGGGTGTAGAATAGGCTTGTGTGTAGCAGTGTTTTTTTTTTCCTTTCTTTCTTTTTCTTTTTTTTTCCCAATTTTGTGTTGTAGCCAAAATGGTGATGATCCACAGGAAGATTCAGCCAATTTTGACCACAAGCTAAATATGAAAGTAAATTTTTTAAAAACATCCTTCTATATTTCTGCTTACCTATTTGGACCATGTATAGAAATCTGGTGATTTTTCTCAAATTTTGGTACAAGAATGGCTATCAGAAAACTCAAAAAGCACATGATTTAGCACTTTTGATTTTTAATATATCCTTTTGGCTATATATATGGCCAGCCAAAAAAAAAGGCTGGTGTGTAGGGTAGGTATGCAGAAAAAATGTTATGGCCGACGAAATTACTGTATATGGTGGTCTGAAATTTTTTTTCATTAATTATCTTGAGTGAACTAACAGTTAAATGTGTGGGTAATAAGGCTGGTAGGATTTTGTGAATTTTAAAGGACCAATGGAAATGGTAGAAAGGGATCATTATTTTCAATCTTCAGCAGAATAGGGTTTGTGTGTAAGCCTGAAGATTTTTTTCAGGCCATTGGGATTGCTGGATTTGGTGGTCTGAATTTGTCTTCTTACTCATCTTGAGTGAACTAACAGTTCAATGTGTAATAGCTAGTCAGAGACTAGGGTCTAGCACATTGCTTTGTGCACTTTGTTCTTCAACATGTGTTACCTATTTCATGATTGTTTGGACTTAAATACAATCCCCCATGTGTGATCATCACAAGAGTGACTCTTCTTGACAAAGATTTTTGTTGGTTCAAGCACATGAGGAGGCAGCTCTGAGCACTTCTTCTGGAATTAGGATTTCCTCTTATCAACTTCTTCACAAGCTAAACTTAGTTTCCATTTCATTCACTCATTCCAAGATTACCCCCAAGTTCTTATGTGTGTCTTCGGGGTGGGTTCTCACAAATCCCATAGGAACATTGAGTGCTCTGTTGCACACAATGACCTATTATGGAATTGCTACAAATCTTGTGGAATACCCTACTACCTTTGGCAAATTCAGCACTAATTATATTATTTTCAGAAATGCTGAAATTTCCCCCAAAAGTTTTCAAAATTAAAATTTTGTGAAGGAAAATATAAAATGTTCAAGAATATTCTATTTGTCAAAATGATTTTTAAAATTAATTAATTACTTAATTGACAAACGTGTGCTGAAGCTGCCAAGGTACCACCATGTCTAGCAAGCAGAGATCTACACCAAAGGCCAATCTGCAATGGCCAACAATGGGCACAGATAGGATCAACAAAATTTGTCTCTTATTGTTGGGGGTGGGGAAATAACTTGCACACTATTTTGAGTGTGCTAAAGACACAGGTGGAGGCATGAATATCATCAGGTGTGGGGTGGATATGCTCCAAGACTTTAACATAGACATCCTCAAGCTAGTTTCTTGGCTTCAGATTTATCCACAAGGAATAAGTGAATAGGAAGAGATTCACTCTCTGGTCATCACAGTTTTGCAGAATAATGGATGTGCAGGAGGATTGCTCACTCAAAGTTGTGCAAGTTTGAAAACCCATCAAAGGAATCTGTGTCTCTACATTAAGGTGGAAATGATGCAAGGGTAAATCAGATAGGAATGAGTCCCGCTGCAGGTTGTCCAATTTCCATGTTGGAGTGACCTGGTTTGGAATGCCATGTAAACACAGGACTGCAGTGAGGTGGTACTTGATGGGGTTGCAAGTTGGCTCAGAAAGTAACAGCTGATGTGAATAAAATGATTGGCACTAATAGTGAGAAATTGCCCTGCACCAATGGGCCTTCCAGCATCCTCGAAGCTCATCAAAATTGAGAAGAATGAGAGCTCATCACAGGAAGCAATAACTTGAGCAAAAACTTTCAACAAAAGTTCCTATGCTTTCATCAAAGCCCAGTCTAACAACTCCAGATCCCCACCATGGAATCATTAAGAGTTCTGCATTAGACATAGCCCCCTGCATTAGCTTCTCCCTTCTCCAAAGCTTGAAGATCATCTATCTGCACTAAAAAAGAATACATTCATCATCACCAAGAGTGCATAACTCATAAACTCCACCTTTTGTCATCCCTCAATAAGCTCCATCCTTATTATTAGCTTTGTTGTCAAATCCTCCATAAAACAGCAACAGAATTACATTCTTCACTCTACCCCACTTCTTCCATCTCTTGTTTCAGTTTCTTTGTACACTCCCAATTTTGCCTGCAATCTTGATGTTTGAAAATTCTATGGACCTCACATACCTTAACAACCATGGGACAAGGCGGCCTTCTTTTTTGCGTGCAAAATTGTTGGCCATTATTGATTCTGCATGGTTTTCCTATTGTAAAGTAATTCTGCAAATGGACCACAATTATGCTCCAATGAGCTCAAATGGTGAAGATATTACTCAAGTCCTTGACTGCATTCAAATGTATGGAAACCCTAACATAGACAAATTGCATCAACAATAGAAGGTTGTCATTGGGCTCCTCCATTTTAGCAGGTTAGGGTACTCATGAGTAAGGACTTAACAATAGTATCATTCAACACTAAATTCAAGCTCCCTTCTCAATCTCCATCTCAAACAAGAAACCAAAGCTATTGAACAAGTATTGCCTATGTCTACAAGTCAGCATCAGCAGTAGTAGTCAATAAGCACTTGTAAGTCAGCCACCTCAATGGCCTTAAACTTGCTAATATCTTGACCAGATTCACTTGTGTGCTTGAATCTGGTGTCAAAAATGTGAAATAAAGAACTGAATATTTGTACATTTCAGGGCAAGCAAGTGAATCTTCAACATAGACATCACCACACATATAACTAACATGTCCTTTAGAGATTTTACATTCAATTTGCCTTCTTGTTTAATGAAAGTGCACACTTTAACAGGCACTCCTCAGCTATCCTCCAGAACTGTGCAAGCAATGCTACAACAATTGGAGTCTCATCAAATTCCCCATATGTTTTCATCCTCTCAACACCACAAAATCATCTCAATTACAGTGAAATAATACAAACACAACTTCATACTAAACAGTTCATAGATGTGATTTTCCATTCATTGAGGGAAATATGGCCAGATTGCAAGAATGTTTTTGGGTACATGCCGTTTGTTTCTAGTCTCACACTGCACTATTGGATGGTTGTTTGACAACAAAACTTATGCAATCACCCAAGTCAAGAATTCAAGTTCCCTGTTGCTCAGGCTGAAATCTTACAAAGACACTAGGTACCCTTTTATATGTGCATAAAAAATTTCCCAATCTAGTGTGTTGCAAAGGTATCGTCTCTGATAATTTGGGATCCATGACATCTATTTCATGGAATGGTTCTCATATGAGTTTTTCTGCCTCCTTTTAGTCCCCTCATAAGGCACAATGCACAGGTCTTCTTGGATCTATGTGACCTAACCATTGTTTAAAATCCACATGCGCATTGCGCAAATCATGAAAATCATTATGTCACAGGATAGTGCTGGGTACAGGCAGAAATATTTCTGGGTCCGAAATCACTGAGGTTCTTTGATTCTAAAACACTACCAAAATAGAAGAACTGAAGATTTTTTGATTTTACAGATTTTCAGAAAACAGAAACCTAAGGTCAATTCTCAAAATTTTCAAAAAAATCAGAGTTGGAGGTTCTTTGACTCGTAAAATTTTCAAAAAGCCAAAGCTGGAGGTTATCAACAAAAATCAATTAAATGATGCCAACACTGGAAACTCTCTTTCAAAAGTACCTAAATAAGACAACAAAAATTGGTTGTGAGTAAACTAGGCTATAACCTCCCACAATTTCAAGCATACAATTTCGATTTTAGATAGCTACAATTTTTTTGTGGTTTGATTGCTATCACAGATGTACATACAATTTTGGAAATTCGGAACTCCACAAACCTTTTTTTCATGTGACAATTAAAATGTGTGTGCTAAGAACCCTCTTTTTTTTCTCATAGGTTTGATTCCATTGGGAGTTTGCAAAATGGAACTTACTTCCTAGATCACAACTAGGCTCCTTTCCACTGATATCCTCTATGGATTGCAAAAGCCCATTGGTGGTATCCACAATGAAATGTGAAAGAAAGCATAATGAACAAATATATCAATTGCATATACTTCCTAAATCCACAATTAATTGTTGGGACATACTCAAAAAAAAAAGGGGGAAAAAGGCCACATGCACACATATCTACACACTCTCACTCTTATGCGTTGTACCACAAAGGGTTAAGTATTTCAGAACATCATTCAATTCAGGTTCATGCCCTGACAATTTTCCACCCACAAGGAAGTCCAAAACCATGCAAAATAGTATCTCCTGAGTGAAAAACAATACAAGATCTTGGGTTTTCAAAGGGATTTGCATAATTTTTCATGTAAGAGTACCTATTGAAAACTTGCAGTTCAGTAATGCATTTGAATATGTAGTGTGTGTGTTTTCTTAGCTGCCACCACGAGCTTTCTTCTGTTGAAAACTACAGGCAACAAGGGGAATGGCAATTCCAACAATAACACCTCCAAATACAAGGGTCCCAAACTTTGCCTTCCGATTTGTCATAGTTGTAATGTTGTACATAGTCTCGGCATGTATGTAATCGTTGTCATACCCTTTAGGTGTTGTTGCATGTATTAGCTTCGCATGTCCACCATGCAAGTGCCTCAACATGTTCACTACACTTGCAAGGAACACAAAGTAAGTCTTTTTTCGTGACAAATCATTGGACTCCAATCATACCTCCCAAAAATATTGGAAGTGGAATCTCTACAACCATGCCCTAATTATGTTACAGAAATGAAAATCCAACATCAAACAAATCACAAAAATGAAGTTTAACCTAATCATATTAACCAATGAGCTTGCTTATTATTAAAAATAGTCATACATTTCATAAAGTTCAAACCTAGGCTACAAACAAAGTTGGTTCTTTATTTGTATTTTCATTCATCTTGTTTGTGTTAGTCTCTTGGCCATCTTTGAAATTATCATCATAAACATGATGCCTTCAAGTTACCTACAACAATTTTTACAATTGAACTACAAATACGAAGAAAACATTGTCCTATATTAGACATCAAGTTTCCTTTTGTAAGATTTTTCCTTTGATGACTTTGATACATGTGCAGTATATAATGAAAGAGCTTGATTCAACTTCAAATAATTATTTGTTTCTATGGGACTCAAGCTTGCAAATTTAAAAATCCACAAAGAGAAAGTAGAACATAAATACATGATCTCACATAGATGTTTAATTTTATTTGAAACACAAAAAATGGCAATATAATTACTATATTGATGTTGTAGAAAGTGTCAACTTGTTGGACATATGTACATATATTAAGGATGTTGAAAGAACTTACAAAATGTGGGAGGGGATTACAAGGTCATGACCAAAACTATTCACAATATTGACATTATAAATGAACTAAAATTCAAGAAATTTACCAAAAGGAGATCTTTGCAATCGCCCAAACTTTGATGATAATGGAGGCACACTTGCCATGACCTTGAGCAATAATGTCAATTGTTTCCTTCACATGAACAACCTTCTCAATCTTTTCTTTGTCCACTATCACATATACAAAGACATGTCCTCTATTTGTGTAGTTTAATTTTGAATTAACCTACACAATTAATTTGTTCTCCTACATTAAGTTCATAGAACTAGTTCTTGGAAACCCCTTTGTCAAAGCAATCTCACTATTACCTATGCACAAATGAAATTTCCCTTCTTCATTGTAATAAACTCAACATTGTCACAAGCTAACAAGAATATTGAGCCTTTCACATCTTCCAATTCATGTTCTTGATATAATGAAAACACTACCACCACTTCAAGCTTGCGGGAATAATTTTCTTGTTCTTGGTTATGATCATGTATATTCTTGAAAGAATTTTCGGTTAGGATATATTTAGATCTCATTATGATGGGTTTAACTTTTAATTACTTATTAATGCATTAATGATTGTCATAGAATGGGTGTGACCTTTCAGTTAGGTAAAGTAAGCCACCTAGCAAGCCGGATGAAGCATGCAACCCCCTCACATAGGTAATAATCAAGGTTTTTCATTTTGTAATGTCATCAAATTTCAAAATTCCTCCAATAAATGTGATACGTGTCCCCACTTTTGAAACTATTTATTCATTAGACAATTTGAATTTTTTTCCTTTTAAAATTTCTCAAATTTCTCATTATTATGCATTATTATTATTATTATCATCATCAATATTATTATATGCACATTATTAATTGTCCAACATTATGTCAACTATATCAATTTTGTTATAATGAAATACAAGATGTTTGGTCTTTGGACTTTTAAGCACAACAAGGTTTGAAATATGATATGTTGTGTTTCACACCTTTGTCCTTGATCACTTCACAATTTTCTAAATGAAGTGTACAACTTCATGTTGTGAATAAAAAATCATTAGTCATACATTTTGAATTTTAAATTCAGATAAAAAAGACAATGTAAATTTTGAGATGTGAATTAAAAGCTTTGCATGTTATTTTATTGGTGACTATTTCCCAACCCATTATTCGACCATTGATTGGAAACGCAACATGGTGAAAATTAATGCATTAACCAGAAAGGCATAATACAAATTTTAAATGATTTAATGAAATCATTATTTCTTGTTTTCAAAACTAAACAAAATGATGTGTGAACCAAGGCTTTTTTTTCAATTTTGTGCTATTGATTTTTTTCCCCAAAAAAAAAGAAGATTAGTTGAATTTATAAATTAAAATTCCATTTTTGGTTGAATTATTAAAAACATTGTTGAAAAAAATCATTGGTGTGGACTATCCATGAAATGAAATTCATAATTAATTTGGAATTAACATGGAAATGGCCATGTGTTTTCTTCACAAGAAATTGAAAGATTGGTCAATTTTTTTGTTCATTTTATAGGGGATTGTCAAAATTTAATGGTATTTTCATCTTTGAATGGTTATTAGAAACATCTTTAAAAATATATCATGATAAATTGATGATAAAGCAAACTCAATAGTAATTATATTATTTTCATAATTTTTTAATTTTTAAAATATATTTATTTTATCAAACGAAAATATAAAATGTTTTAAATGTTTTTTTTGACTTGGAATCTTCAAAATGAAATAATTATTTATCAACAAAATGGCGAACTTGCCATGGTATGTATTATGATATTAACTTGTTGAAGTTATAAATAAATGTTGTCAATTAACATTTCATACATGGGACACAATAGTTTTAAAAATTAAGTGAAAAATCATTATACATCAAACACAAATCTAGATCAAGAATGTGTTTATATTTAGATTGCATGTGTTTTGGAAAACAAAGTAAATTCATGATAGAATAGAAAATGATCACATTTCAAGATAGGAACCACCTAAACTTTTTTTTTTTAATGCATAATATCTTATATATTAAAGCTACATGTATGTTTGTCCGTCTGTCCGGGCAGTTTCCAGGCACTACCCGGACCTTTGTTTTTTTGTTTTTTTTTTTTGAATGGGTTTTGTTTTCTTTGTTTGTTAAACTACCCGGACCTTTTTTTTTTTTTTTTTTTTTGGGTTTTTTTTTTTTTTGTTTTTTAATTTTCCCGGGTTTTTGTTTTTTTTTTTTTTTTGATGAGTTTTGTTTTCTGTGACAGTTATTATTAGAGTTCGACGAGTGCATTATGCACCAGGTTCACACTAGTCGTTATGAAATTCTAATGTGATTGACATGACTATGATAAAAAAAACCAATGTTGGGTGGGTACTTAGTTTGGTAGGTTAGAACCATTGGTTCCAAATCTAATTAGTAAAAATTCAACCATGATTGAATTTAATTTTAAGAATTAATTCCAAAACCAAAATTGGAATGAACTGAATTATTTGAAGAACCAAACCTTTAATTGGTTTTTTGGTTCTATTAATGTGTGGAACTAGAATTGAAATTGGGATTTTTGAGGATTTTTTTTTAAAAGACAAATCAAGGGTTATCTAAATTTTAACCAATGGTTAACCACCAGTTCCAATCCAAGTTACTTACAACCAAACTAAAACCAACTTTGGTTTTCATAATCAAAACCAAAATAATAATAATAATAATAATTTTTTGAATAACTAAAATTGGAACTAGATTCCGAGTTCTATTTAATTGTGAAGTCAAAATTTTAAAAAAATTAAGTTATTTTTAAAATCGATATTGGGATTTCTCCATAAAAATAAAAAAACTACCCAACATTGGTAAAAATCCTAGTTTTTATGTATCATTCATATGAGTCTTCTAATTAATCAATTTATAATTATGTTCTTATGTAAGATACAACTCATAATCATTTAATCCATCATTGGTATATTCCATTGTTTTTTAGTGGGCCCTTGTCTTGTAGTGATGTTATTTGGTGAATAGGTGAACATGAACAAGTGAGTGTGAGTAAATCAAAATATTCCTTAGAATATCAAAGGGAAGATTTTTTGACACATTCATTTGACGTGGATTGAATATTCTCTAACATGTCCCAATATGTCACCATGTCAACAAAATATTTAAATTTTTTTTGACACATGAACCATGGCATAGTGTACACATGGACTACTTGCATAATTAGAGAAAATTTTCCATACTTTAAATGAAAAAAAACAACACAACAAATAAAAATTCATTCTTACAACAAAAGTTTTGATTAATATTAAACATATCTACCTCAACAAAATTGTTGTGAGGACAAACTTGAATACATATCTGAAAAAAAATTCTAAATGACATATATTATCATTACAAAAGATTCACAAATGTCATCACATACAAGATCTTTCTTTGAACATAATGTAACATGATTGAAGTTTAAAAATCTAGAGGTGAAGACTTATTATGATAAAATATATGCCAACCCCAATTAACATGAAACCAATTTCACACATATTACATTGTGGGTGGATTATTTATTTAAACTAACAACAATATTTTGTAGTTTAATAGGTGTAATGGACCCTATAATGAAGGCAAGTTATGACCACTATAACACCATTCAAAAAAATTGTGTCATATTTTTAATATGTGAAATATCATTAAAAAAATAAAAAAATTCCATGAACTTTTTAAAAGTGACATTATTTGAACATTTTCTATCCACAACAAATCCATCATAAAATAAAATAAAGCAAAAAAGATATTTTGTGAACACATTGACTAATTGGGAACCAAATGGAATAATAATGGAGGGAGTTCATTTAGCTAATGTAACTTCAACAATTGTAAAACAACGAAAAGAAGTAAAAACATGTAAAATAAAATTGACAATCCTTCTTGATGAATGTCTTCGATATGTAAGGAAATATATTTTTTATAGTTGATCCAATTCTAATAATTTTGAAATGGTTGATAGGGGTATAAATGTTTTGAACAAAGGTGCATAATGTAACAATATATGATATATGAAATCCTATTCTTGTCAACTTCATAAAGCTAAACAAATTTATCACAACCCCTAGTAAGAAAAATAAAAATCCACCATTTTATTAATTATTAAGTTAACATTGCTTGAATGTACAAAAAAAGTTTTGCATCAACAATGCACAACTTATATACTTTACAATTTTAGCTTTTTAAAACAAGCATCATAAGAGCATTACAACCATGTCCAAAGGGAGTGAACAATGTTCTTGCAAAACTCCAGTAGACCTAGACTTATACCCACCTATAAATTAGAATGCATTGGTAGGGTACATGCAAGGTACAAAGTAGAAGTTGGATATTGGGCTTCAAGCAATGGATTTCATTCTACAACAAAAACTATGTAATAGTCATTCGAATGTTTATTCCAAAAGTTATAGACAACTTGCAACAAGCTCTTAAAGACAATCCATAGCTAATGCAGTTGACCAACCAAAATTATAAAACACATTTCCAAAGGCAGTGAGACTATCTTTTAAGGATTGAAAACAAAATAACCTATGGTCTTGAAGCCACAATGTGTAAGAAATGGCCAAAAACCCATGCGGACCTAAAAGACAACGCATAGGAAACACCATCTTAATCTATAGCAGAAAGCAAATGCGCTAGTGTTGAACGTGAGAAAAAACCAATCCACCATATTTGGAAAGGCCTTCAAAAGAGTTTATAGATGAAAAGGAAATCACATCAAATGACACCCATGGTTCTTCTAGTAATATCATTAAAACCACGTGTTTAAAGTAGGTTTGTATTTATTCATCAGAATTAAAACAAATGTTACAACTTGCAAAATAAATTTAAATTTAAGCACAAGTAGATTACATATTGAATCTATTCTAATTTTAAGTCAATGACATGTTAAATATAGTAGTGGATTTTTAAAAAATTCATAGTAAAATCAAAATATGTTTAACATCTAATGTAAAAATAGGAACGAACACATGTTAACATGTTAGTTTCATTCTTATTTCTTACCTAGATTTGTATTGTACTAAAGTTTTTCAAATTTTGTTTTCAACTCATCAAAACTCAATGGAAGCATGGAGGCTTCCATAATGAAACTTTTAAAAAGTTTTGAATCTATTTTTATGTTTATGTTGAAAAACTACCATATTTAAAATTTGAATGGATGTACTTTTTGGTCCACTTTACCATGCTTGGACCCACCAATGGAGAAAATTTGAAATTATTTTATAAATAGATTCAAGGAATTACCAAAACATGTTCAAAGAAGTGATATTGGAGAAATTACACAATGGCACCAAGGTATGGAGCTCACAAACTCAGATTGTTGTGATCCAAACCACTAAGCTAACCAAACGTCATCAATGGCTATTAATGGTTACATGTCTACCAACCTTATTACCATTGGAACAATTTGTGGTTGATGACCACCAAGTTATAATTCAAGACAATCAAAAGTTTATTCAACTTGATGGAAATTTGCTTGTTAAAAAATGGTTACCCTATGATATGCTTTGGGTTTAGCCATACTTGTATGACAATTATGTGATGAAATGTTAAGGCAATTCACAATATCAACATTTTCAAGATCTTTGCTAAAGAATCCATGTCTTCCTTTTTTCTACCAAAAACTTGACCACTAGTATTAAAACAAAGATGAGTGCATGGTGGAGGACTACTTGATTCAAGGCTCATGTTAAGCAAGAGCAGAGGGAAGATGGAAGACAATAGATTATGAGATGCAAGAAGAGCTCAAATGAAGTAACTAAAGAAATTCTATATGAGACAAAAAATCTAGACCTTTGGTAACATTAGAAAAAGGTGAGTCCTTTTAGTTCAATAGTTGGATATGAACGATTGATACCAATGGTTAAAAGATGATTGTATCAACTACACATGATACCACTGAAGGACACGATAGATCATTTAACAATGAAGGAATGAGTTCAACATAAGATGAAACAACAAATCCTATTTCACCCATCAAAGACACCATTGTGATGAATCCTTTAATTAATTGTGGATGGTAATTCAACCATGATACTTCTTGGTTAATTGGCAACGGATCAAACTCCATAGGACTAAGTTTGTTTTAGAAGCATTTATTGGAATCAATTAGGAAATAGGTGTTGCATCAATGGGATTTCTTGAAATTAATAACCCATTATGGACATCATCATAAAAAAGAATAACTCTTGCAACATTTTTGCTATCCACATAGTTAGTATTGAAACAACTTGGATTTACAACAATCTAAGGAATAATTCAAGCTCCTCTAGTAATGGCCACAATAATCAACAACACCTTAAAAGTACCCTTACCTAAGTATCATAATGGAAATGATCCTATGACACATGTACATCAATTAACATAAGCATGTATAACAAATGGTGAAAATACAAATGCCCTTAAGCTATAATATTTTCATAATACCTTGAAGAAATGAGCTGTAAATTGATTTGTAAATATGTAATGAAATAACAAATTTTGCGGTAGGATGGGGTGTTACACAACAAGCTTTTGTAGAATGATTTAGTGTCGTAAGAATTGAAGGTCAAGATATTGTAGCCCTCCAAAACATCAAGCAGAAGAAACATGAATCAACAAAATATTATTATAACAAAATTTTATGGTTGTGTGTGACAATGCCTCAACCACTAGATGATGTATACTTATGAGAGACTTTTCAAAAAGGTCTACATCTAAAATTGAAAATGGAAATCTTGAAGAATTGCAAAGAGTAATCATTAATGAGGTATTTGATTTGGTGAAGATAGTGAAGTAGGAGTTTCCTTCACCTAGAAGATCTTTCCCTAAGAATTAAGAAGAGTCAAACAACAAAAAAATTGTAGAAAAATGAGATGACAACAACCATAGAAGGTTGAGATGAAAGGATTCGTATGGACCTACTTACCAACAAGGGCTCTAATGTTAGAATTGTTCGAACAAAAAAAAAAAGAAAGAATGTAAGCCACTACAAAATTTGTGTCAAATTTGTAAGAGTGATGATCATGACCTTGATCAATGCACCAAAAAGAACACGGGATGATGTACCCCACAACAAGAAATGCTTGTGAATGTAGGATAGGCTGAAATGAAAGAAAAAATGCAACCTTGACAATGTGGTTATGAAAGACCCAATAACCAATAATGGTATGCTAATCAATAGTACCATCATAAATCAAGAGGCCAAGGGTGGTAGAATGGTGGAGGACATGGTTGAAAGAACCATGGGGGTCAAAGGTGGTAAAATAACAATGAACATGGCAATGGCTATAATAAGCAAGGTCATAATCAAAATTTCCAAATGAATAGCAACACAAAGTGTTTTTACTATTGGAAGGAAGGATAATTAAGGAAATGTTTTTAAAAATGTTTAAAAAGTGAGGAATTAATGATTTTAGAGCTCAATTTAAATGCCGTGAAAGGTAAGTTACACGTCTTTTTGAAAATGCATTTACATAAAATTGCATTTTATGTAATAGTTGTAATTTATTTATTTTCGGTCAAGGTACAATATTTACTCATATAAAATAATTATAGAGATGCATTTATTCAATATTTTATGAATTTAAATATAGACATTATGTCAAAATGCATTGATGTCAACATTGACACAACACATCATGTATACCATAACATCAACAAGTTCACAACTCCCTTCAGCTTTTGATGAAATTACTTTTCTAGATCTTTTATATAGTAGATGTTTGTTAAAGAAAAGGAAAAGTGATCAATTCATTTTTGATTAAAACACATCAGGATGAAAAAAAATAGTTTACTTTAAAAGTAAACGATAATAATTTTGCCAATTTCATTTGTACCATTCAATTGAAATGATTTTTTTTGGGTGCAACATATTGCATTGCAAAAAATTAAAGAATAGAAGTGCTAAATTTTGCTAATTTTGTGTCTTGTTTCTTGCCAAATTTTGGAGATTTAAAAAATGAACTTAACCAATTTTTTTCATTAAGCAATCAAAAGTGGAAAATGATTTCTAAGTTTTTATGAATGAACATCATTTTTTCTCCATCTTTGATTCAATCATTTTTGGCTCCATCTTGCAATGGATCATTACCACTCGAACTACATCCAAAACATGAAAATTAAAAAAACCATGGCAATGTTCCTTTTTTTTCTCTCTCCATTTTGAAAAAGGAAAAAAAAACTATAATTTAGATGACACTAGGGAACCTTGGTCCATCATTAAATGTGATAGATATTGGCATGAAAGTTTCCTTTTGTGATAAGGATTTTAAAAGGAAAACTATTTATCAAATGACAGGTGGAAAATAGAATTAACAAGAGAGACCAAGATAGATTACATGAACTTCATAAGTGTTGAATATTGATGATCGCATTTTAACCATAGCTTAGAGTAAGAATGTTCCATTTGTGCTCCTAATCCAACCACTAAACTTTATTTGTTTGTTAAGTAGAAGCAAACCTTAGAAACACAAAAATAAAATTCAAAAGTAGACTTTTGGATTGATTTTACAACAAAGATTTCATTATAGCATTTTGGAAAACATGTCAAGATATCATTATGGTTTTCATGACATTTTCTTGTGGCATGGATTAGGTATTGTCTAGCTTTGTCAAATATCACAATTGAGAAAAATATGTTCATGTTGTCCCCTATGCAAGTTTCAAAATTTGCATACATAATAGATTACGTATTTCACCTTCAAGTTTGATGTCACAAATTAGCGTTTTTTCTTTTCCAACAATTTTTTTTTTTGGTTTTTTTTTGCCAATAAAAGAAATTGAGGAATTTTTGGATACTTTTGTAGTGTGAATTTGACTAATTTTTTTCATTTTAAAAGAATTTTTTTCCAAATCTTTTACACTGAAAAATTGAAAAACAAATCCCTGGTCACAATAGATGAATGCAACCTATATAAACAAGATATTACTTTACTTGCTAATTATCGCACCTTCCAACTTTTTTGACATGTGATTCTAGTACCTCAAAGGTCACTGTGTATTTTTGTTTGTCCTTTGTTCAAATTCTTATAAACCAGTAAACCTAATATTAATAATTATACTAGTAAAACATTCAACATATTTGTAATCTTTTATTTTTCTTGTCTCTTTATGGTTGATTTTATTACTCATTTCATTAATTATTCCCAAAGGGAATGCCAACACAGTGGATAATCACTTGGGCAAATAGTATGAAAAGATGAGGATGAAAGTTATATTGTGAATAAAAAGTTGCACACTAGATGAAGCTTTTCATGCCATTGTGCAACAATTCTTGACTATTACGGACTAATTGCTGGTGAAAGCAAAAAATATCAAACTCTATTAAAAATCTGACTTGCCAACGGCTTTCCAACAACATCCAGAACACTCCCAAATTCCAATACACAATTTTCGATTTTGATTCTATTTAGTTTTCATTGAGAAAATGGTTCAATAGTCAATAGCTTCTACACCGTAGCTCCAAACAGTCTCAAACCAAGTTGATACACGACTACTCATTTAGAGCTTTCTGAAGATACCAAGAGCACAGAATGAAAGGAATGGGTTGGGAGATCTCAGCATGACAAACAAAGCAAAACAAACTACTTTGCTTCATTGATAGATGCCTCTATACTTAAGATACCTCTACGGAAAAGACAAGGGCAGGAAAAAACCTTGGCAAAAACATATCCAGTTAACACAACTAAGGCTTAGACTTGAAGCCTTCTTGTCCTGCAAAACAGGTTTAATCCTTTTGACTGGCGGCCAAAAACAATTGTCCTTCAACCTGAAAGGACAATAACCCAACAAAATCCTTCAATTTGAAAGCCTAGAAAAGCTTCCTTAAAAAAACTATGAATATGTCTGTTTATCCATAGAGATTGACATATTTTCAATTTTGAATTTGAAAACATTTCATTGTTGATTTTTTGGGTAAAAGTCAAGTCTTTCTCAAAATCTTTCACTTTGAACCAATGTGAAGGATACAAAGGATTTGTTGGCACATTTTGAGGAAAAACAGTCTGAAGCAACCAAATTTAGACGACAATAGTGTGACTTGTGCCATTGGCCCACATGTGAATACGATCTTCATGATAGAGCTCAATTATAAATAATAATAATAATAATAATAATAATTGTAATGACCTAACCCACTCAAAATTCGACATCTCCCTCACCTTAGGTCTACAAAATTACAAAATCACCTCCAAGAAATCCCACTCATCGAGAGCTCTTCAACAAAACAAAAAGCTTGCCACAATTCTGTATAATATTTAATATTTATTTTTTTGATTTTTTTTGAAAAAACCATTCATTGTTCAATAACTCTTGCATCATAACTAAACACTACGAAACCACCTCAGGGCACCCTTACTTGTCAAGGGATGATTTGGTACAATACCAAAAGCACACAACATGAGATGCCATGGTTTTAAAGGTCTCAAGGGGACAAACAACCAACCTTCCTTAATAGATAGAAGTTCCTAGAGGTTGCAAAAACAGAGTAATATTCTAAAAGGTTTCTACTTTCCTCTCTTACCTCCAACCAAATTTAGCTCACTCCTCTCGTAGATGATCATTAGTCCACCTACCTCACAAATTTCGAAAAAAACTAATTTGAATCAAGTTATTCTAAACCATCAAATTTCCATTAAAAAGCACAATTAAAAATTAGGAATGCAAAAACGAATTGGTTTGGGGGTTTTTCAATTGCCAGAATCCAGAAAATATAGTAAAAATCACCAGATTTATGTATTTTGCTCCATTAATTTTTTAGAAAGAAGAAGGTTACATAAATTTCCTTACTTTCCTATGGATGATTGCCAATTTGGGTAAATAACAATATTAATCCAAATAAAATAAAATAGAACTGCAAGGTTGCCACTAAATTCTCACTGCAAAGCGCACCTCCTGGTCATTACCCTGCTCTGAGGGCTTTTAGCCAGAGTAGAGACCGACGTGGGCCCTTATGGGGGACCGTCCCCACTGTGCAGCAGGAAATTGCTGGGGTTGGTAAATGCCAGAGCAAAGCCTAACACCTGCCTGCTAGAGACGAGTGTAATAAATATGATCTGACACTTGATCCCTATTTCTGATTGGCCAATCATAATGATTCGTCTAGGTGGTTTCTATTAGTAGTTTCTCACCTATTTGCAGTCTCAGTTTTGGTTTGACGAGTGGGGTTGGAAAAAAATGAGCAACTAAACTTTGATGTGAGAATAATTTTGCAAGGTCACATACTGATCACCACTGGAGATGCTTACCCTTAAGTAATTGTGCCTCAGTCAAAATGAGGAGCCTGATGCATAAAATGCCGTCTCTCCTTCTCAAATAAATGGCAATCAATGATTTAAAAATTCTCTTAGATCTTATACACTCGATAAAGGCTGGCCTCCAAGAAGCTTGTGTTGGGAAATTGGGTCCCACACACACTCGGCTCTCACCTCACACCGATCCCTTATTCCCAGATGGACCCCCTTCCCGGTCCTTATGCCAGCTGCTTTACAAAAGCGAAATCCAGTTGCATCGGACAGTCTGCCACTGGAAAAAAAAAATTTGTCCGCCGTCACGGTGTTGTGGGCATCTCTGTAGGCCCAGTACAAGTACGGTGAGACCCACTTACTTACGGGAGAAATGAAAAAAAGGGCTAAACCACGACAGGCCACCCCTTTTGTGGCCCAGACCCAGATATACTCTCTTTCTTCCTTGCTTTGCTTTTGCACAGGCCGCCTCCATCTATTTGGAGATGGGGCTATCACTGCAAGGGAGGGTTGAAGGAAGGGTTCTTCTAGGCTAGGAGCTTTATTGGGTTTGCCTACCCTTTCTTTAGTTGATTTGCTTCATGCGACTGGTGGAGGGTTCCCTTTCCTCTTTGTGGCAGCCTCTGTTGGGCTGTTTATTTTGCCTGGACTTTGGTTCTTGCCCCCAGGAAGACTTGTCTCCCTTAAATTTGGGGATGAAATACGCAGAACAGAACGTTAAACATCCCCCTATGAACATTGGGGGGGGTGTCAGTGCCACATCCTACTACACCACACCCACATGGTTCTGCACCCACATGGTTCTGCAGCTGGGTTCGGCCTATGTCAGTTCAAATTTTAAAATATTTGAAGAGAGTTCGAAGCAAGGTTTGAACCAGTGTGGGGGCAGTTCTCTGTGTTTCAGAGAACCTCCAGGGTGGTCAGTTTTCCTCCACCGGTTAAGGTTAATGTTGGTTTTCAAATATGGGGTTTCTTGGGTATCGAGGTTTCAATGTTTTTTTGGATAAGTGGCCAGTCTGGGTAATGGTTAAGGGTTTAGGGATTAGATTGTCAAAAATAAAATAAAATAGATTGTTATAGTTACAAGGAAAGTACTTGTAAATTTTTTGCATATGTTTCTATATGAAAACAATGAAATTAACTTATAGCAATTATGTGCCTAATTCACATACCCTAAATCTTAAACCACTACTCACATATGTAACAATATGCTTTTTCAGAATTGGGCTTTTTGGCATTTAACATTAGACAACCATCACACAAATCCATCACTTCAATTGAACAAACATATGATTTCAATATCACACATTACAAATGATAACAACTCTCAATAATGTACATGAAAAATATAACAAAATGGATTTGATGAATGAAACAATTCTACCAATACATTTAACAATAAATCCTATCACACAAAATTAATAGCTTACTTCAAAATTTAGAGACAAATCTAGTTACAAACCAACGCATGATTGACCCCAAAAATAAAATAAAATTCAACATATGATTGTAACACATAAATCTAACTTTTGTTGCAACATATCACTCCAAGATAAGGCCAACATAATTTACAAAGCATACCTTGATTGAATCCACATTGAAAACCATAAGATCATTCATAGGTTCAACCCATTCCATTATAGGAAATTGTAACAAATGTGAAGTAAGGAAATACCTTACATTGTAACATTAAATGGGTCATCATTCTTTAGCTCTAACATTACAAATGCATTAAGAAAATAACATAATCAAAATACTTGCATGATAAAAATGCTAATAAAATTTTTTTTGGGATGAAAGCAAAGCTTTGAACTTGAAATAAAATGAAATCAAAGTTTAAATCTTGTTCTTGAATGAATTTGTTATGCTTTTCAATCATAACAATCTCCCTTTCAAAAAATCTAGCCATGATTTTAGGTTTCAAGGGCCTGTCATCATCCAACATGGGCATTGTTTAGCCAATTCTTAATGATGAGAATGTGTCAATCTAAATTTTCGATTTCAATCCTAACTCATTTAAAATTAGTGATGACACTTTCAACATTAAAAAATTTATTCTATTTTGATTGTGATTCCATAATGGCAAGGATTTAATGAATAAGGAAAGAGACATGACAAAACATGATTTGCCCACCAAGCTAAAAGGTTTTCAATCTACACTGGTCACATTGACAATTGTCAATATAATTGCAACTCAATATTCAAGGTGGGCATGATTACAACATCACCCAACATAATCTACCTAAAAAGTAGGTCATCATTTTCAACTACTATTAGTTGCTCTAGTGTTGTTTTAACATGGTTCAAATGAAAGAACACATAACATTTGTGTCATAATTTGTCACAATTTGAATAACATGTGTGCCCACGAAATTATGTATAACTTTCATGTTTTTGAGATGAAGGTTGAACATGATAGCCAACATGTTATGGGCCTTGGCTTGATTGCAAATTGAAGCAAATGTCAAAAACATAATAAAAATATTGATTGAATTATCACAATTTTGAATCAAAATCCCCATAATGTAATGATTGATTTAGAGCTTGAACCTTAGTCACGTTAACTTTCATGGCAATGCATAAGGTTAGAACAAAAGAAAGTGCATTTGACAACAATTAATAGCTTTGACTTTGTTTTAAAACACAAAGTTTCATAACAGGGAGTGGCATATTTATAATGTCTTGGGCAATAACCCAAGTTTGAAATATTGAAAATTTAGAAGATAAATGTAAAACTTGTTGTCCATAACAAATGGAGGTAACATTCAATGTTCCAATCTTTCTTAGAATATGATGACACAAGAATCAATGTTTTCACTAGAATTTCCAACATCTTAATGAGCAACCTTGCCTCCCCTTGCCAAATTTTTTTGTCTAAGTAATGGTTTTTTGCAATGATGATTGAATTATTTTCAAGTTAGCTTCTGAAAATCCAACATAAATTTTAACATCATTAATAACATATTGGGCTGCCATTGACATGGCATGCCTAAAACATGACCCTATGAATGGGCATGCTAATTGAATGGCTGAACAATAAACCACATAAATGAATCCAAAAATCAAAGTGCCTAAGTTAGATCCTTCATTTTTGACATATGCAATTATTTTGTCAAGTAAATGAAAGGAATACAACAATTTTTTTACTTGATTTGCCATGGTTGCATTTGCAATGCTATGTATTTCAAAAATCCCAATTATCACATGGGTGGGTTTTCACGAGGTGTTGATGAAGTTCACAACCATAACAAATGTATAAATCCTACATGATACATTTAAAGGTCAAATGGACATATACAAGTAACATAAGATGCAAGTGTTGCAACAACACATTTCTTCCTAGTTTTTTACACCATATTTGGGAGCATGTTAATCATCATTTAACAACAAGATGGAAATTGTATATGCCCATGCTATTGCAAAACTATGTGCTTTGACCACAAATTTTTAACATAAAGCAAAAATTGGTAACCTTTTGCAACATGTAACACCAAATTTTCCAAAAATGCATGTTGCAAGGGATTTGATTGTTATGAAGGTGTTGCTTGCCAAAGAAATATGTGATTTGAAAACAAGGGACAATTTTCCTTTTTTGGTAACTTTTTTTCACTTTAGGTTTTTGTAGCCCTTTGTAACAAAAACAATCATGATTTCCTATGTAGATTTGGATGTTCATGACAAGCATGTTTTTTCAAAGCACTTATGTCATGGTTCTTGTTGTAATTCACAAGCCCTTTATGCTTTCACTAAGCATCAATGTGTTCCAATTGAGTAGAATGACACAAAACATCATATCATATATGGGTTGCAAATGTTCATTGTTGTACTGTTATTCACCACAAAAAAACACATTATACTAATGATTGATGATTAGGAAACCATGTACTTTGGTTGTCCGACAACTTTAGAGTTGTAATATCCCAAACTACATCTATTTCAACATAATTGGATGCCTCATGTGATTCAAATTCAACTTTAGATTGAAACATAAAGTCAATGTCATCTTTTTCATCACATGAAATTGTTGTTGTGGGCCTTGTGGCATTTGTGCATGCCATTGTGAAGATTTTTATATGGCATTTGGTCTATCAACTTTTAATTCCCAAAAAAAGAAGGACAAAAAATGTGCAACTATGGGAACTCAATGTCATCCTCTTCATCATAAAATGTTATTACAAATAGTTGTTGCATAAAAAACATGCAATGTGTATAAGTCTTGTTCTTTCGATTGTTGCTAACAAAAGAAGAAAGGTTGAGGGTTGGAAAAATGTAAAGAAAATAAAAGAAAGGTAGGAAAAATAGCAAAGAAAAAGAATTTTTTTTATTGATGCAAAATATTAACAAAGGAAGAAAAAAAGGTGACATAAAGAGAAAAAAACTTACTTGTAGCACACGATGACCATTGTAATGATGATCACAATGATTATGATGTTTTGTAAGAAAAACTTGCACCAAAAACTTCAACAATGTAGTTATACCTCAAAATGAGAAAGAAAAAGAAAATGACAAAGATCCAAATTACTTGTGTAGCACAATGACAATGATGATGATTTGTTACAAACAAGTACAATTAAATGTTCAGTGATGCAACAAAAGGTTCAATGAAAAACAAATGTTTAAAAAAATTGGTGATGAAAGAAAGAAACTTGCTTGGTGTTAGGTTGATGACCATCGTGATGACTACCACAATGTAATTCAACAATGTAGCAAAATGTTCGACCTCAACAAAAAAAAGAAAAACTTATGAGAGAAAGGCAATGTAGTAGAAACCTCAACAAAAAACAACCCAAAAAAAAAGGTGACAAAGATTGAGAGAAACAAACCTATAGCCAAAAACAATGGTGATGGTGATGCAACAAAAAAATCAACAACGGTGATACAATAGAAACCTTGATGATGGTGATGCAACAAAAACATAAAAACATCAATGATGTTCCATTTTTTGCTTTCAATAACCATCACAACAAAAATGAAACAAACAAGCTAACATGAAAAGGAGACAAGAAAACAAAAAGTAGGGAAAAAGGGAAAGGGCATTAAAAAATAAGAGAAAAAAAACTCCCACACAAAAGAGAAAGGTCACCAAGAGGAGAGCAATGTGCAGCAAAAGGAACCAAAACCCTAAACCCTAGCCTTAAAAAAAAGAGGAAGAACTTGAACCTTGAAATTTTTTAACACCCCCATCGATGCAAGGTCTCAAAATTTTAGTGGAATTGATGGTCATCAAGGTCTTAGGTTGAATTCTGATCCTGGAATAGGGCGGTCCTAAGGTAAGGTCTTTCTCTAGGCATTTAAATAGAGGTTAGGGTTAGGGTTAGGTATGTAGAATTGAATTTGTGAACCACTAGATATTACCTGGATATCTGGACAACCGTCCACCACTAGTTTGAACCCTTTGAACTTGCAACAAAACATAAAAATCAGATTTTTTTTTGTGTATAGGGGAAGCCACAGTTGTCAGTACCTTTCAGCCCATGAACTAAGGGTCAAGCTTGAGGTCCAGGGTGAAAGGAGGTGTGGATTCCATCTTCAAATCATGCTGGAGGAGTGGCAGAATTGGCCTCCCTACCTTTGATGTTTATGTGCCCTTCACATGTCAACACCACCTAGATTTCAACAGCCAATTTGGGTTAGCAACTTAGCAGCTTAAAAACAAGAAGAATTTCAAAGAGGAATGAGCATGGCTGAATCATACATACAATACATAGGTTCCATCATCATTCAATTTTTACTCTTCTTGTGTCCATTGAAATGTTGGGATGCTTATGACCCGTGTTAGTGGCTGTTGGAAAGAGAAACAGACCACCAATGGTTATCATGGTGATTCATAATCATAATTCTCAAAAAAAATCGAAAGAACAGATCCTGATAGATAAACTACTGATCTGTTTTTTTTTTTTGAAAAAAAATCAAACAACCAGCCATAAAACCTCAAGTTCATTTGCAAGTACTTTCATGAAAACCACCAGTTCTTAAGGAAGGTTTTTGGATGACTAACTGGGATTGGCAGTTCCTTCCTTATAAATTCCAATAACTACACACAACACTGCGTATGCCCACAATGATGCATGCTGTGCATATGAGTTTTGTTACCTACTAGTTGAGTGTCTTTGTTAACTCTCTCACCTTGACATTTGTTTTTTTTTTTTTGGGGTTCACCATACAAGAAACAGAAATGACACAAAATGTTTAGTAAAATCTCCTTTGCCTTTCTTTTGTTGCTCAGAAACAAACAAACACACACACACACACACACACACACACAAGTGTTACAGTAAAACTGGGACAAGAAGCTCAAAAAGTCATATCTTCTCTACATAGATTCAGTACATACATAGATTGATAGATATTTGTGGCTGTTTTGGTTGGTGGGTGTTAATGATTGGAAAGTTGGGTTGTAATATGTGGCATTATCAATAACACCAAAGGAGTGTCAGATATCATGGTAAATTCATGTCCATATTCATGGTGTTTGTACTTGTGTAGGTCCATAAGAAATTAGCCTATAACCCCTAGACATTTCATAAGCAAAACAAGGTTTTAAAAATTAAATAGGTGTGGGCAATGGAAACATTCATACTTTCCTTTAGTAATTTTGGTTTTTTTGGATGTGTGGGCTTTTATTAGGTAATGTTGGGAACATCCTAAGGTACAGTTCGGGAACCCCTTGGGAACCTGATGGGAACACACCCAAAACCAAAAAAAAAGAAGAAATCCCCTCTCCCCTCCCCCCCCTTGCCCCCAAGAAAAAAACTTGAAAGATAAAAACCTAAGCCCCTTCTAAATGCATGTTAAGCCTTCTCAGTGACTGCATGAAATTTTTATTTTCAAAACTGTTTGTCACCATTTTTAACCTGGGCTGATACCCCATTATAAACTGGGGGTGTTTGTAAATGGGGGGATTTCTGGGAATCCTTTATATGGTCGTACATGGACCATTTCAGAAAGACCATTTCAGAAATAATTACCTCATTTTCAAGCCTAATTATTTTATTTATTTATTATAATAATTTTCTTTTCTTATTAATTTTAAAAATAATTATCTCTCACCTTTCCTAATAATCACCTCCATTTTATAACTATCTCAATTTTTTTCCTTATCCACCAACATGGATATGAAAAAAAAATTAATATGTCTCTTTTCATGTCCATGAAATATACGTTAATTTAAATTAAATTTGAAATTGACATAAATAATGATGATTTATTGAAAACCATATGAAAACATTAAAAGTTTTTTTGGATTGTCATTGGTAGCATGCAGCAGCACAGAGCTCAAATTTTTTTATGAAGGCTTCAAAGAGAGGTTAAAATGGGTCTTCTTCTCTCAAGTTATTGTAGCGCCTTAGTCACTTCGACACATGTTTGTTGAATAATTAATTAATACTGAGGATTCTATTTCAACAAATGATATATTTCTCAAACATTTCATCAGATTCTTTATTTTCCTTCAGATTTTTTTTTGTTTTTGGAGGATTTCTGTGATTATTCTTTTTTGGTGGAAAATTTTGACATTTCTGAAAATATTATAATTAGTTCGGAACTGGCCCAGGTACCTACAGTTGTCATGAACCAAATCACTTTTGGAAATTATGGGGAGTTGTCAAAATTATCAACTTGGAGGCTTGCATTATCAAGTTGAGAGTTTGGGTGTTGAACAATTGATGAAACCCTGCCAAACTTTATAAAAAGAAAGCACCCAAGAGAAGGAAAGAAAAAGAAACAAGGGAGCGGGCCACAAGGAGGACAGTGTACCATTAAGAACTGAACCTTCCACCAGGCACATGAAGCATCAACTAAAGAGAAGGGAGGTAAACCAGATAAAACTCCAAGCCTAGAAGAGCCATCCTTGCATGAAGCATATCAACTAAAGACAAGGGCGGTAAACCAGATCAAACTCCAAGCCTAGAAGAACTCTCCCTTGCAGTAACATGAAGCTTATCAACTAAAGACAAGGGTGGTAAACCAGATCAAACTCCAATCCTCGAAGAACCCTTCCTTGCAGTAACAGCCTGCCTCGAGATGGAGGCGGCCGGCTGCCTGCGCTCTCTATAATGCCACCGACACTCTCGCTGTTGAACAATTCCCTTGCACCATGTTTTGAAGGGTCAGTGAATCTCTTTAAAATGAATATAACCTTCCATGTTTTCAACACTTACTTGCCCAATATTTGAGACAATCCTGCAAGCTCCAGGTTATTAGAGAGAGAGCTTTCAAACAGACACTCACCAGCAACAGCCACAAGTGTTGCCCAATTCCAATGTCCATTCCCTTATTATTCACAGGGGGAAGGGAATGTTTGTGTGCCCACTGCAGTTGGAACAGCTGTTTTTCAGACTGGCAAAATTTCGCCAAAAAGTGAAATTTATAATGTAAAATGCATCAATTTGTTGGGTTTGCAATAGCCAGAATTTGAAATTTTCAAAAAAAAATCAACAGGTTTTTAGACATGGTTCAAGTAGGTAGCCAAAAATACAGATCACTGTTCTTTTTAAAGAAAGTTTCATATATTTTTAAAGCCAAATTTGGCTAAATGTTCTTATGGATGGTTGTCACTTTGGCCACGTTACCAAATTGAATGTTGGATGGACAGAGTTGGATGAACAGGCTCCAAAGAAGTGTGAGTGCCTTTCTGTGAACAGTCAATATGGAGCTGGACCAGTGTTTTCTATTTCATTTTTTTCATATGAAAAAATTGGCAAAATTGAACACAAACAAATTAGAAAAATTAGTTGAATTTCTGGCACAAGAAAAATAGAAATTCCAAAAATTTCCCCTCTTCTTTGTCCGAAAAGAGCCAAATTTTATCCAGGAAAAAAAAAACACTGGGCTGAACCCGCAACAGGCAGACTCCTAGACCGAAATTGAGATGCTCACTACCTAATTCGTAGATGGGGCATCTATATGGGCTCTTCCATGACCCAACTTCTCATTGGTGGCATGGAAATTCTCTATTCCTAAAATTGGCTGCCACTATTTTGGGCCTGGACTAATAGTCCTTCCTAAGAACACCCTACCATATTGGCTCCCCATCCAAACCCTCTCTTTCTCTCTCTCTCTCTCTCTTTTCAAAGAAGTGGATCGTGTAGTTAGTTTTTGAGCTGTGGATATTGTTGAGTTTGTTGTCCTTCTTTGCTGCACCATGGCGGTGATTTCTCAACATTCCTCCAACAACAAGTGAGTATGGATTATGGACCTGCTGCACCAACTCATCCACCCACCCACCCACCCACATTCTTGAATTCCTCCTCCTCCTCTGCATTACATCATCATGAAAAGGAACTAACTTATTGGGCCAAATTTCTTAGTGTATCTAGAGGCTCTGTTGTAAAGTGCAAAGACGCTTTGCACCGGGCTTTACGGTATGATGGGAAAAAGGAAAATTTATATATTAAAGCTATCGCATGCCCACTTTACTTTACATTATGCCCAGGTAACTCCCTCAGAGCAGGGAATTCCTGAAATAATCACCCTTGGTGGGAACTCCTCACTCCTGGGGTGTTCCCCAAACCTCTGGAACTCCTCACTCCT